>JACCDO010261575.1_pt1 | contig 24570 bp, 21 predicted proteins | sample 7446101 | NCBI WGS metagenome assembly JACCDO01 (sample SAMN15323440, study PRJNA562643) | freshwater metagenome | isolation source: river surface water | place: USA:Blue River Watershed | collected 2017-08-16 | reverse complement strand
CCACTCGGGGAAGATGTCGCGGATGATCAGGTAGCCTTTGCAGTTACTGCGACTCTTAAGAGCACTCGCCAGCGGCCCGTGAAATATCGAGGGCGCATACCAGACCACACCATCCCACTGATCACTAGACAATGGACTTTTTCGGAATTGCCGCAACATTACAAATGGCATCGCTAACTCACCGAAAGCTCGGCGGATATAGTTAATATCTTTTGTAAGAGGCGCCTTCAAACGCAACACCTGAACGCCTTCAACATCCGTTAATGACCAAGGTGCATCCTGGTCCGGCGACGGTAGGAGTACCGTCAATGCATGGCCTTGACGCACAAACTCACGTGACAAGTCCCATAACTGCACAGCACCAGATGTGCGAAGTGGCGGAAATGTATCTGCAATTAATACAAGACGCATTTACTTTACCGCTAATAAAAAACTGTCGCGTCGAATATTTTTGATTAAGAGCAGCCTTCTGGGGAGTGAAATAAACTCCTCTACTCCCTTTATCTCTGCTTCAACTACGAAGCCAGAGTTATCAAAAATTTTCTTCCACTCACTCCCACTTCTAAATCTTACCCCTACACCGAATGTATTTGCTTTCAATGATGGCATTACCTTGGAAATAACTAACCCAACCTTAGATAAAAATTTGCTTTTGGTAATCTGATAAATAAGCCAACCTGAAAAGCCGCCAAACCAAGACTCATAAATATATTCATTCACAAAAACCTTGGCGCCACTTTGCCGCCAATTGGAAATGGCTCGTACCTGCAATGCCAAGGTTTCATTCTCTGAAGTTGTAACCAAGTGATGAAGTATCAAGTTAAAGCAAACAAGAGCTTCATCGTTTTTCTTGTCTGGTTGGAGTGCATCACCGACCATCGCCTCAACACCATGGCTCCTTGCGGATTCGACACTTATAGGATCCATATCAATAACGCGTGTGAATAAATTCAGCTCCCTTTTTATGGCGCATGCGAAGTACCCGCAGCCGCCCCCAATATCAACGACAACCCCGCCAGCCTTTGCTGCTTGCAGAGCAATCTTTCTGAAATGATCCACTTGCTGCAGAACAAATTCATCGTGATAGAAGGCAGCAACCTGTTCTTGATTTAGTTTTTTTTGCATTAGCGCCCAATCTATTTTCGCCAAACGACGCGATTGACGTAGTCAGTGTAACTGTGGATGATGCGCAAAACCTTGTCGCTGACGTTTGGCATACTGTAGTCAGCCACTGGGCGCAGGCTTCGGGCAGCGCCTCGGGGTTGCATCTGCAAGATCGCCAAGCCCTGGCGGATACGCTCCACTTCAAGTCCCACCATCATCACACAGGCCTCTTCCATGCCTTCAGGACGCTCGTGCGCCTCGCGCAAGTTTAGCGCTGGGAAATTCAGTATAGAAGATTCTTCGTTTATCGTGCCGCTGTCCGACAGTACTGCCTTGGCCTGCATCTGCAAGTTCACATAGTCATAAAAACCCAAGGGCCTTATCATTCGTACCGACGAATGAAACTTAGTATCCGTAGCATCCACACGCCTTTGTGTGCGCGGATGAGTGGATACCACGACGGGCAAACCATGGTCTTCGGCAACTGCGTTCAGCACTGCCACCAGCTTGTTAAATGACTTGTCAGACTCGATGTTTTCTTCTCGGTGGGCGCTGACCACAAAATACTGTTCTGGCAATAAACCCAGGCGAGATAAGGCGTCTGAGGCCTGGATTTGGGGCAGGTAATGATGCAATACCTCGTACATGGGGCTGCCGGTTTTGATGACCTGGTCTGGAGGCAGCCCCTCGCGCAGCAGGTAATCACGGGCAATCGTGCTGTAGGTGAGGTTAATATCAGCCGTGTGATCAACGATGCGCCGGTTGGTCTCTTCGGGTACGCGTTGGTCAAAACAGCGGTTACCAGCTTCCATATGGAAGATCGGCACTTTGTGCCGTTTCGCAGGAATTACTGACAAGCAACTGTTCGTATCACCTAGCACCAGCATGGCTTCGGGCTGCACCTGAAAAAGAATCCGATCCACAGAGGTGATAAGGTTGCCAATCGTGTTAGCAGCCCCGGCACTACCTTCAGCACTGTTTAAGAAGAAGTCCGGCTTACGCACCCCAAGATCGTCAAAAAATATCTGATTCAGTTCGTAGTCGTAGTTCTGCCCAGTGTGAACCAATACATGATCACAATGCACGTCTAATGCAGCAAGCACTCGAGACAAGCGAATGATTTCTGGTCGCGTCCCCACGACAGACATAACTTTAAGTTTTTTCATTGTTCAAACCTTGCTGGCAACCGTGTCCGGTTTTTGCCGGTCAAAGTTTTCATTAGCCCAAAGCATAACGACCATCTCGCCATCTCCCACGTTAGTAATATCATGCGTCCAACCTGGAATGGTGTCAACTACTTGTGGAGTAGTCCCACTGGTGCGCAATTCAACCAACTCATTGGTCAACAAGTGCCGAAAACGAAAAAGCGCCTCGCCCTTAATCACCAAAAACTTCTCGCTCTTGGTGTGGTGGTAGTGGCCACCTCGGGTGATTCCCGGATGAGCTGTGAAGTAGCTGAACTGGCCGCTGTCAAGGGTCTTGAGCATTTCCACAAACACGCCGCGTGTATCGGCATGTTGTTGCACCTCGTACGAAAACTTTTCGTTTGGAAGATAGCTCACGTAGGTGGCGTACAGTGCACGAACCAAACCAGCACCCACTCGCTCACTCATCAGCGTGCTACGACAGTCGGCAAATGCTTGAATTTGAGCCGCAAGTTTGCCCAGGGTAATGGTGTACACCGGCTCCACAGCAGCCCGAGTGTAACCAGGTGATGGGGCTTCCAATACGTTCAAAAGAGCATTGACCACATCATCGATATACACCAACCGCAGGGAAGCATTCGGGTCGTTGATCTGTATGGGTAAGTCCCGCGCCAAATTATGGCAAAACGTGGCGACCACCGAGTTGTAGTTAGGTTTGCACCACTTGCCAAACACCCCCGGCAAGCGAAATACTACACAAGGGTTGCCAGTACTTTGTGCCAAGGCTTGCACAGTCAGCTCCGCTTCCAGCTTACTATGTCCGTATGAGTTGTCATTCTCAGCCTGAGTGGATGAGGACAGCACTAAGGGCACATGACGGCCAGTGGCCGCATACTTTTGCTGAATGACATCGCAAAGTGCAGAGGTCAGCCCTGCATTCACTTGTGAAAAAGCAGCTTCATCCACTGGGCGATTTTCACCCGCCAAATGCACTATAGCATCGGCCTCCGCCACAAGCTCAGGCAAGCGGGTAATGTCATCACCACGTACAAAGGTACTTACAGTAATGTTTGCGAGCTCATTCAAACGAACGACCAAATTTTTGCCAATAAACCCATTGGCTCCAGTCACCAGAATACGGCTGTTGAACAGCTTCATTCTAACTACTCCTCGACCTCTACCCACTCGCCACGCACGGTCGCCTGCATAAAGCGCAACTTCATGAGCAACGCCTGCATGCCAGGCACATCAAGTCGTGTGGTGTTGTGCGAGTTGTAGTCGGTGGCTTCAGAGATCTTCACTTCACCTTGCTCGACAAACTTGCCGTAGTTGAGGTCGCGCAAGTCAGGTGGCACTCTGTAGTAGCCCCCCAAGTCTTCAGCCGCCACCATTTCCTCACGGCTCAGCAAGGCTTCGTATAGTTTTTCGCCATGACGCGTGCCAATCACCCGCACCTCATGTTCGGGCTTACCCAACAGGTCAGTCAACGCATAAGCTAGGGTTTCGATGGTAGCTGCAGGCGCTTTTTGCACAAAAATTTCGCCAGGCTCGCCGTGCTCAAATGCATACAACACCAGATCCACTGCATCATCCAGTGTCATCATGAAGCGAGTCATGGCTGGGTCGGTGATAGTGATCGCCTGACCCAAACGAATCTGATTGGTGAACAGAGGAATCACCGAACCGCGTGAGCACATCACATTCCCATACCGAGTAACGTTGATCACGGTGCCATTACTGTTACGCGATTTGGCTACAGCAACCTTCTCCATCATGGCTTTACTAATACCCATGGCATTAATTGGGTAAACCGCCTTATCGGTGCTAAGCACGACCACCCGTTTGACACCGCAGGTAGTAGCGGCCTCAAGAACATTTTCTGTGCCGAATACATTGGTCTTGACCGCCTCAAGCGGATGAAACTCGCATGATGGAACCTGTTTCAGCGCGGCTGCATGAAAAATGAAATCAACACCACGCACCACATTCAAAACAGACTGGTAATCGCGCACATCCCCAATGTAAAACTTAAGCTTGGGATTGTTGTATTTCTTGCGCATATCATCTTGCTTCTTTTCATCACGGCTGAAAATCCGGATTTCGCTCAAATCAGAATCAAGAAAACGGCGCAGCACTGCGTTACCAAAGGAACCGGTTCCCCCAGCGATAAGAAGAGTTTTATCTTTAAACATTTGTCAAATCCAATAAAATGAACTAAGAAACATACTTCTTTAGCACTTCCAGATACTTCACGGCACGAGTATTGGCACCAGAAAAGCTAATTGCATGCTTGCGTGCTGCTTCTAAAAAAGATTGCTGGGTATGATGCCTATTTAAAAATACATCTGCTATCACCCTAGCAGCAGAATCAGCTGATAGTGGATCAAAATAGATGGCATGATCACCACAGATATCTCTATTAAAAGGACGATCAGAAGCAAAAAGTATCTTACCCATAGCCATAGCCTCCAAGGGAGTTGCAGAAAAGCACTCGAGAAGCGATGGGAAAATTACGCAATCAACCATATTATAAAATGTCGGGCATTGGTTAACAGCTAGAGGACCAACATTAACACAAACATCCCGGAACTCTTCCGAGCACGCAAGCCACTCATCCTGAGTGAAGGTTACATAAAACTTAGTTTTGATATTAAAAATACTTTGCAACAAGCACGCAACATCGAGAAATATTGCAGTATTTTTATGACGGTAATTTCGACCTAAAAATCCAATACGAAGATCGCATTTTACATGTGGCACATGTAAGGGCTTCCATGTTACGGGATTGTTGTAAATCGTAGAAATCGCGTTATGTACAACATAAATAGATTTTTGATCAATACCAAGTTGCTTAATCAATCCATCCTTAACATGATCGAGTTCTACCAAAATTACATCCGAATTCCTGAAAAACCAACCTTGCACGGTATATTTTATTCGACTTAATAGCCGCTCGGGCCATGACATAGCCGGATAGCATTCATTATTTGGGTAAATAATCCACGGTTGCGCAAATCCAACAACGCTGATAAATTTCTTTCGAATGCAATATAGCGGACCAAATATAGTAAAAACAATCTTATGGATGCGGAGTTTCTCGCCAAGAACGCAACCGGAAAAACCGATACCATGCACATCAAAAGTGTTGTATGTAGCAAAACAAGATGTGTTACTGCCTATCGATTTAAGGCCTGCATCCACTTCAGTGGAAACATAGACGGCTATCCTAGACGAAATATCTTGAAGTAGCGCCAACTCTGATAAGAAAGACACGGCGACTTGCACGCCTCCACCAACATGTAAATTTGTAGCATTAATCGCAATTATGGCGCGTTCAGTTGCGCCATGTGCTGGCCCTATGCTCATGTGAAACTATACTCGCCTAAATAAACATGACATTAAAATCACAATCGGTGTAATTATGAGCAATAGAAAATTTCCCATATTATCTAACCCACCTCTCACTACATGCTGAGAGAAAGGCAGTGCAAATGAGTAAATAATCAACGAGGTAGTATCTCTCTTGACACAGGCGTTCTTGTGTAAGAAAAAAAGTATGAACGCAAGGATTGCAGCATAAAGGCAGACCCCTACGATTCCAAAGTTTAAGTAACCCTCCCCCATAATTGTGCCCGCAAATGTAGAGCCCGTTTGCTGAAAAACATCACCATAAAATTTATTTGTAATGAATAGCATAAAACCCTGATCAAGAGGTTTATCTGGCCAGATTACTCGGGGTATGTAGGATAAATAGTAAACAATATTGGTTTCACCCCAAAGATAATCATCAACTCTAGAGATAATTCGAGCAAAAACATCAAAGACGCTAAAATCCCAGCTTGCTAGTGCCAGCTCGGTTTCTAAAGTGCTATCTGCATTGTCGCTAAAGATAGCCTCGAAAACGTCACTAAAAGTCCAACTGGAAGAGCTAACGATAATGCGAACAACCCCTAGCAAGTAGTTTAAAAACAAAAAAAAGCCACCAATCACTGAAACATAAAATAAGCTTTTAGCATCAAACCTAAAGGATCTTTTGAAAACGTATATTGTAAAGAAGGCAATAAGAAGGAAGAACACTGCTCCTCTTCCTGCAGCTAACACGGTTAGAATAGGTGAAGTGATGACAATAGCGAATATCGCAGCCCGCCATCGAACTGGCGGTTTCATCAATAGACAGTAAAAGGCTAAGGCCGAGAGAACGTAGTGGAATCGCTGTAAAACAACAAATAGAAAGTAACCACGATACTCAGACAGGTTTTCCATTCGGTCACCCGTATTATTAAGTGCCGATCCATAAACAAACAATCCAAAAATCAAAGCAATTGAAAAAATAACACCAAGACTTACCAAACGACTATAAATCGGTTTAGTTAAAGGTATATCTAAAGCTCTATTTCTTATTCTAAATCCACTATAGGTCACCAAAAATAATAGATAGAAGGAAAGGAATGATACAAGCCATAAGGACCCGTACCCAATTACTAAGATGGCCACCTCATAATTAATCTCCTCATAGTCAAGAGTCGGGGCGTCTAAATACAAAATAGCTAGCGGTCTATATGCAAAAATAAGAAAAAAAATAGCTAAAACCATTGGAATGGGAGAGAGTATGAATCCCCCCGCCTGTTGGCACAACGCATCCCCTCGAAAATAAATTAACACCGTTAGTCCACAGGAAATAAGCAACAGAAAAAAAATCAATGCCTCAATCATTTGCCTTCGCTGCCCTGTCCACGAAAATACTTTTCAAGTTCTACCTGTGATACGTATTTTGAACCCATAAGGTTCAAATGATCATCGTCACGATAGTAAAGATCGCCGTTAATTTTGGAAGTGCAAGATGATCCGTTACAGAATAATCCCACAGGATCAAAGTAAAATAAATTTCCTTTACTGTAACTTAAAAGACTGCCAACTACCGATTCAACGACCCCCGCTCTTCGTTTGATAAAATTTTCTTTATTTACAAAAAGCTCCCTATCCGTATAGAACTCATATTTACGAGGATCTATAGAAAACTCAGGAATCTGATCAATTACGATTACTGTTTTTCCATGCCCAAGGAGCCTGCGAATAATATTTTCGAGCCCATAGGCAACCGCCTTCTTGTTTTCGATCTTTGCACCATTGTGATCTAGGAAACTTGCTATGCCTACGGGCTCGCCAGCAGATGTAATACCTTGGGCGTAGTATGCCCATCTTGCAGCGATAAATACAATATTAATATGCTGATTGTTTTCAATTTGGTTAATAGCTCCTTCCAAATATAAGGAGCAACCTGGGCGCTCTACCCGATTCACGCCAATCAATGGTGGGCAACCATTAGCGCCAAGGTGATATCCAGAATATCCGTATTTAGCACCGCTCTCTGAAAGACCTATAAAGTATTGATCTGCATGGGAATCACCGAGTATTGCGAACCCCTTCTGAGCAGTCGCCCCCCCTGATACGCACGATGGATCAAGATTAAACTTTTTATTTGAATCCTTATCACACCGAATGTATGCATGTTTCCAATATCCTGCCTCAGTAAATTTTTTGGTATCAGCGAGCGCCCTTAATTCGAAGATCTTTGAGGAATAAATATATGCCGAAGATGAAAAAAGCAAAACAAGTAACATGGAAATTATCGATACTTCTTTTGATATGAATCTTGCTTTAGACTCCTTCCTGCCCAGCGCCACGAGCGGCACCTCAACAAAACGATAAATAAGATAAGAGACTGCAACCGATATCATTATCAAGAGAACTTTCACGCCCACTGAAGGATCGGCTTGAATTAAAATGCGCGCGAGTGAATATAAGGGCCAATGCGTAAGATACAGCGAATATGATAGGGTGCCTAAAGCAAAAAAGGGATTCAATATTGATTTAGATATTCCCGAAATCGCAAGATCACAGCTTGTATACGATATAAATACCAAAGCCATTACAATGGCGATTAAAGAGCACAAAATATTTAACTCTGACGGTAGCAAAGACAAGACGAGCAAAATTAAGAGCATCGCTAGAATAGTATGGGCCCCATTACCACTATTTTGAGAGCCCTTGCCAGCAAGAAAGGCGCATCCGCCAAGTGCCAACTCCCAGAATCGTGTTGGCATGGAGTAGAATGCCAAACTGCTTTGAGACTCATTAATTATTGCAAAGGCGCAAAATGATAAGACTGAAAGCGTTACAAGGGATACGAGTTGGTACCTTTTATTTCGAGAACGTCTTATTATCAGCGCCAATATGACAGGATATATAACGTAAAACTGCTCTTCTACTGATAGGGACCAGTAGTGCAGTAGGGGTTTTAACTCACCACCAACATCAAAATATCCAACCTCGAAAAAAAGAATTAAATTGTTAAGGAAAACAGCCGATCCAGCAGCATGTTTTGCTACATTTCTAGCATCCTCTGGTAAAAGAGCCAGGCAAGAAAATAATAAAACCGATGCAGTGACAAGCATATAGGCTGGCGCAATTCTGAAGAGTCTATGCCTATAAAATGAAGAAATAAATGGCTGACCACGCTCAATTTTACTTACCAGGCTCTTGGTAATGACATAACCTGAAATTACAAAGAAAATATCAACACCAACGTATCCGTAGGGGATATAGAAGGGGAAGTAGTGATATAGCACTACTAATAACACAGAGAGACCCCTGAGGATCTGTATGTGATTAATTAGATTGCTCTGCATTCGATTGACTTCTTAATTCCGCAGACATCTTAATTATCTTTTTTTGCAGATATAGAACAGGCTGGCAGGGGCGAATCGATCTATGATCCCTGTCCGGTGATACTTATAGTTCCAGAAAAACAGTCTACTCAGAAAAAGATCTAGCCTAACGGAGTATTTGTTAGCGTATGGGAGTATTCCTAACTTTTTGCATATGACACTGAATGGCGGGAAAAAACATGGCGTCTCCCTAATGACTTCGAAACCAGCGGAAAGAATTATGTTTCTGAAGATGCCAACAGGTATTCCTCTCTCATTCTTAGTAACTCCGACACGAGGAGTTCTCCAATCACCCATTGAGGTAGTGGGTTCTCGGACAAGAAGAATCCCACCGGACGCAAGGCATCTATAAAATTCAGAAAATACAAATGATACATTTGGTATATGATGTAATACACCAAAACATGTTATTAAATCCACAGAATTTTCAGAAATATCAATTTTTCCAGTTGGATTAGCCGGAACAATGAGAGATGCAGAGGAGGTTGTATGTTTCTGAAATGCATCAGCACTGTCAATTAGCACAGTATTCGCGATTTTTTTTTGAATTGGCGCTAGCTCATCACCATAGGCACTTCCAAATCCACATACACGAATGCTACTGGGTGGTTTTTCATTTAGAATTCGGAATCCACAGAACTCATTAAGCGCGTCATATTCGTACGAATATGAATCTTTGGCATCAATGAGATCAGCATATGCATTTTTTTCCTCCTCATACCATCTTAATATCTCGTGGTATGAATAGTCATCTCCAATAAGATACTTTCCTCTGAGGTAATCATCAAAATTCCTACGGCTATTCATTTGTCGCCCCCCTAGAAAAGTGAGACTGAGACATAGCATGAGCGATTTTAAATGAGCTCTTGTGTGCAGAATGCCGGATGTCATTTATGTCAGAGATATCTACTCCCTGCAAGCCACATAAGTCACTTAACAGCTCATCATAGCTGGCCGTAAACCCAATCTTAGGACCAAAATCAGAATCATTAAAGCCTCGTGTCTCCAATACGGAGCGAAGAACCGACTTAGACTTTTCGCCATAGAAAAGTAAGTCATCCGATAAAGAATGTCCAAGCTCAACCAGTCTGTAATCCATGAATGGCGACCGAGTTTCAATATTGTTTAGCATCGACATTCTGTCAAAAGTTCGCAATACCAGTGGAAGGCTTAATGAATCAAAAAAACGTCGATTGAGCAGCCTCCCAGTAGGTAAATTTCCCTCACTAATTGCTCTAGATATCGCGAGAAGGGTAGATAACATTGCGCGCGCCTTGGTGATACCAAATGTTTTACTGCATGACGCCAGCGCCCGAACAAAGGAATCAAATTTTCCGCGTAAGAGCATGCCTCCCATGTAGCCCAAAAACATAGTGGCATATCCTCCAAGATATTCGTCCGGCCCATGTCCCTCAATAATCACACGAGTACCGCTGTTTTTGACAGCTTCATAGTAACTATCATAACCAACGAACGAAAAATTATATGAGGGAAATTCTAACACCTCCAAGCATCTTAAGAATTGGGAAATATCATGAACCGGCTCTTGCACAACATTCAATTTCACACCAATTTTATTTGCATGGTGCCTCACCATTTCCAGCTCATCAAAACGAGGATCCCGCGTTGATAGCGTATAAGCCTCTATATTCACGCCGCCAATCATTTTTACGGTATCCACGACTAGCGTTGAATCAAGTCCACCTGAAAGAGAAACAGCTACTGAGTCTTGATCTTTTATTCGAATCCGAACGGCGTCTAAAAGAATTTCGTTGTATAGGTCAACAACTTTTGTAAAGTCTTTCTTCGAGTAATTTTTATGAGACTTTGGGCGATACCATCTGCGTACAGTGCACTGCCCCTCTTTAAAGCATAGCATATGACCCGGGGGTAATTGCTTCACGCCTTCGGCTGGATTGTTTTCATCAAACATTATTCCACCACCTTTCACCTCCTGTATCGACGAGACATTCCCTACACCTAGAGCCATAAAAGGTGTTGCAGTACTTGAAAAAAATAGCTCACCGTCAATACACCTATAATATAAGGGCTTTTCCCCAAATCGATCCCGCACAAGGTAAATGGAATCAAGTTTAGGGTAATAAACAGCAAAGGCGAAAAATCCATTTAGAGAATTAAGCTTTTGCTCAGATATGCCATCCTGAAGGAGTTGTGAAAGCAACTCAGTATCTGACACGCCACCTACGTGCACGTCATCGAAATTAAATATTTCACCGTTATATACGAGCACATGGTTTTCACTTTCTACCGGCTGAACTCCATTGCGAGTATCGCCAGTGATTATTAGTCTTGTGTGGCCAAAGTGGATAATGTCTCCGTTGACTCTGCACTGATAGCTATTCGAGCCATCTGGACCTCTATATCTATTAGATAGCTCAGCAAGCCTCATGAATGCGGCAGACCGGCTATGACTCGCTCGAGCTCCAAATATGCCACACATAATTCAGCGGCTCACAAGGGTATTTACAAAATTTTTTATCATAATATCCTGAGAGAAGATTTCAAAACCACGTGAGGATAGTTCTTCTCTCGTCTCTTTTGAAATTTTTTGCTCTTTTAAGAGCGAAAGTATATTGCTTAAGCTTAGGCTATCGTTATGTTGAAAATAAATAACTGGAAACATCTCAGCGACAGCTCGACATTCCGGCATATGAGCGTCCAAGTTGGAGTGGACAATCGGAATTAATCCCATCTTAATTGCATGTACGATACTAAGTCCAACATCTCCAGGATATACAAAATAGGCACATTGTGATGCGATTTCAGCAACTTTCTCCAAATGCGTTATGTTACCGTGAAACATAATGTTTGGGATGTGGTATTTCGAGGGAATATCGTTAGCACTAACCCCAACTATGTGGAGAAAAAGGTCATCGAATTTTAAGGCCGCCTCCAGAAGGAGCTTCAAATCAGATTTTTCAGTATACCTCCCAACAAAAAGAAAGGAACTCGAGTCTACTAAGGTTTTGTTCCCCCTACCCCAATCCCCAACTGTATTGTTGGCAGTTACGGTTATATTTAATAAAGATTTAAACGGAATAAGGCCTTTTTCATGTTCGTAATAAAGAATAACCCTATCGTATATTGATAAAAGATAGAGCCCTTTTAAAAATCTAGAAAGATAACTCTTGTTTTTCCCAACATATTGGGTCCAGCCAATGACAGTTCTGGCTCGATATCTAAAAATATAGAATAAAGCTTTTGCGGCCTCCCGAATTCCAGCGTTTACTATCATGCAGTCTGGTCTGGATGCAAATTTAAATGAGCTGAATTGAGTTTCTGTACCATTGGGGAGCATAAGTCGATCGCGATTAGTCTCAACGAGGTATAAGTCGAAGACTTTTCTAAGACCTTCCCACAAAAAATCTCGGTAGTGGGGTAGCTCATTTTGAATGATGAGTACTGTCTTCACAATATCTCACTCAGAACGTAGGGTTGAATGAAATGCGTTGAGCTCATCGATAGAACATGCTCTTGTTTTTCTTTACCCAGAAAATACTTTATCCCCTTTTTAAAAGATTTAAGTCCATCTTCCCGGTATTCACTCAGATACCTTGCAAGTAACTCACGATACTCTTCCTTAGATAGCCTTGTAGGCCCACTCTTAGCTTGAAAATTCACTTCATCCGAGCCTAAACGCAACTGGTATTGAGTACATTCAATCGTGCGACAGTCAATATCAGAATTAGCAACATCAAACATCACTATCAAACCTTTCGAAGCTTTCTTCCGGTTGAAGTTGAAAGCAAAATCTCCGATGGACGGAAAGCAAGGTACACCCTCCAGTTGAAAAGGTTGCTGGACGCAATGAGCATGATGGCGAATGATTATTCGAGGTTTGAATTGGGCGACATAGTCGAACCACCGCGATTCATACTCTGATAATCCATTCACCTGTTCAATTCCGAAATGCGTGTGAATTATAGAGCCCGCCCACTTTTCCTCCGGATTCTTCTCTAGCAGCATATCATTAATATTCTGCCCAAATTTTTGGGAAATATCGTAAATACCAAAAGTTTCTGCTAATCCCGAGTTGTTAAGCTGGATACTTTTTGCCCCGAGTTTCAATTTAGTTTCATGAGTCAGCACGTTGATACCTGCTTTAGATAGTATCTCCAAGGTCCGCTCGAGCTGCGCCTCCCCATAGTCAATCATGTGGTTGTTATAGAGATTTACATGGGTGATTCCCACAGTCTCAATCAATCTCATAACCGCATCTCGATCATTGTAAATTACGCTTCCGTAAGTCTTGAAGGGCGATACACCGGCCGCCTTATCCAATATGACTCCTTCCAGGTTGACTATAATGTACCCAGCATTACTCAAAAATCGCGAGACATCGGGATCAACACTCACCGCCCTGTCAATAACCATATCGCCTAAAAAAGCAATTTTCATCTTGTTAACACATTCAATATAGAAATGAGAACTTCAGATCGTCTGTAGCGGAACTTCCGAAGTGCATATTCAGTAACCTTGTGTTGGGTCAGAGCAAGCTCAGCTTTTCGAAATGGTTTTGAAAGTAACATTTTCAATAAAAGTAATTTTAGTGTTGGCAGTTTTAATTGTTCATATGAATTGAATTGCTTTTTAGCACCCTCTTTAACTGCAAGACGATTAATTTTTAGAAGAATCTTGGGCAGATGAGCATCAGATATACCCAAATTTTCAAAGTATTCATCTTGCCACTTGCGATTAAGTCGCCGCTTTGGATCCAAGCTAAGAACCGCCTCCACCACATGCTTATCAAGAAAAGGCGCTGAGCAGCGAACCCCTCTTCTTTCAAAAGAGTAGCAAAGAAAGGAAAGTAGCGCTATCTTTGCCCGAACAAGTTCAAGCAAGACTGTTTCATTTGAGAATATACGTTTTCTGAAGAACTCATCCAACTCTTTTTCCGCTTGGTTGGATATTTCCTTCTCAGAGGCGTTTATCAACCAGCCATATGTGCTGATCCCATGGTTCAAAAGCACATTTTTTGCCCGAAGGCCAGCGTGGTAAGGAATCAATGTCTTTCCGCACCAAGCATCACCGACGATGCCACTCAGTAGCAACGTTTCCTCACCAGAAGACGGTCGCAGAGTTTCAACTACTTGTTCAGCAAACATTTCATAATAATCACCATTAACATGGCTGAATCCGCCATTCAAATCGATGATTATTTGCTCATAGCGAGCAAAACCTGTCAAATCAAAAGACCGCCAAGGGGCTCCCAGCTTCTGAGCAACAACCCTAGAAACCTTCGACTCGAAACAATCTCCATCGGAACCAAGCAAAGAATAAGTAAATGACTTAAATGCGCTACCAAATTTTTCTTTGACGATGGATGCCAAGAATCGTGAGTCGTAGCCGCCAGATAACGGAATAATTACACTACTTTCATCTACACCATCAATCTTCAATCGAGCTGCAACGCGCTCAACTACATCTATAGTTTGAATCGAGGGGTCACAGTTGAGTCTCGAGGCTTTTGTACTGCATGCAACATAATTAGGACGCCAAACAAGTATCTCGTTACTCAACATTCGTCTCACACCATACTTCAATGTGCGTGATGTAGGTATAAACGAATATTTCTTTAATGTATAGCTGCCTATTGGATCGCACTCACGTGATCGCAAATCTAGCATACCCCAATGCGAGGCTACCTCTTTGCTTACCTCATCGTAATAGCAGGGAACTGAACCTAACCAATCGGATTTGATCTCCACATAATCGAGCGCTATGGCTACATGTATATTTCGATGATCAAGCCCGTTTTGATAAAGGCTATATATTTTTTCCTCTATAGAAGCTTCGTACTCTGGTCCATACCCATAAAGATGAATGGTACTGTTTCCCATCTTTTTTGTTACAAGTTTTACGCCCTCTGGAAAGAAACGTGCGTGATCAGGCGTTTTTTCTTCGTTAAGTATGCAGAAACCGACGAGCATCACCACCTCCCGATTAAATAGTTCTCTAGAACTAAATAGTCGAGCCCACAATCCATGAAATCGTTGAGCGCATGCTGAGGGGTGTTGACCATTGCACGCCCATGTAGATTAAATGAGGTATTCAGTAGAACGCCGAAGCCGGTGATTTCCTTCAATTTGACCATAAGCGAATAAATAAAAGGTTCATCGCTCCGATTGATGATCTGAGCGCGTGCAGTGTTGTCGACGTGAACCACAGAAGGAATAGAATCTGCAAATTCAGTTTTAACACGGAAGGCACATGTCATATGCTTATTAGGATAGTACTTCACAAGAATCCGCTCCGCCTCATCATCAGTCATGATCGGGCAGAAGGGCTGAAACCACTCCCTGCGTTTGAACTTGTTATTAATGGCATCACGGGCATTGGGATCCGTCGGATTAGCTAGAATACTCCGGTGCCCCAAGGCTCGAGGCCCGTATTCTGCTCTACCTCTAAACACAGAGCAGATTTTGTTGTCGCCGATCAGTTGCGCCACCTTGCCAGACAGCTCTTTGTCGTCGAATGGACCCTCGACCCGAAATCCCCGCTGAATGGCCATATTCAAAATTTGGTCGACCTCTTCTGGTTCGGCGGAACGTCCCCAATAGGGCATCTGAACTTCCGCAAGAAAAGAGATATCCACGCCATTTTCCAATGCTGCAATAATCGCCGCACCAATCGCAACACCATCATCCCCCATCGCAGGAATAATATGAACATCCTCGAAATTTGCTTCTTCGAAGATCCGCAAATTTAGCTTTACATTAGCTATGCCACCGCCAGCCATGCAGACATGGCGAGAACCGAACTTATCCTTGGCGGCACAGACCCAAGCCAAGTATTTTTCTTCAAATAGCGTCTGCATAGCATAGGCGAATTCCTTTGCATCAACTCCTTTGTAGACATTCTTAAGCCAAGATAGAATTTTTTTTCTATTCTGCGGAATTGCATCAAATGGAATTTTAGATGTTGGAGTAAGCTTGAATGCGAGAGTTTCCTTATCGAAATTGATCCAGGCTCTTAATTCATTTAACAAGGATGACTGTTCGCCTGAATAATAACACGCGAGCGCTTCTAACTTTCCTTCGTCAGCATTTGGATTGAAGCCGGCCGTTTCAGTGAAAAATGAATACAGGATGCAAAGGCTGAATGCATTTGGAACGGTGATCTGCCTAGTAATCTGTCCTTTTTGTGCGGTAGAAAGTGTTGCACACGCATCGTCGCCCTGCCCATCGATTGTCACCACTAGCACATTGTCCTTCTTGGCGAGGTTGGACGTCCACAAAGCGGAATAGCCGTGGCATGCATGGTGATCGTAGGCGGTAACGGGAAAAATTTCTGTTTCGTGCTTCAGCAGTTCGATCAAATCCTCATGTCTTTCATGTTTGCGTTTGAAGAGAAAGGCCCTTAGCAGCAACCTCTCCCGAGTTAATTCAGCCAATTCTCTCGCTTCAAGCTTACGCTTTCGACGAGTCGCATTGATCTCGTAGATTCGCTGGAGACTCTTGAACATCTTAATATCTATAGGCCTACCTTCTTTATTCGACAAAGCCAATAAGCTCGCCTTGAAGCCTTTTATCTTTTCACGAAATTCTGGAATGACATAATTCATGTCATGCTTTTTCCGGGTGAACCGTTCGAGTGTTAGTGTTTCAATGCTTTTTTGTTCAGTATCCAAGAAAGCGATTGTGGAATCATGACCAAAGGGGTGAATGCCAATAATTTTCATTTTTTAGACCAAGTGACAAGGGAAATTAAATAGTCACGCTCATCTTTTAACGTGAGAGGACACAAGACGTTCACGACCAACTGACCGAAGGCCATTGCGGCAGCCACCATAGCAAGAGAGTCCGGTTTACATAGGGTCAAAATTCCTATAGCGACAATGCTTCCAGCAATGGTGAAGTAAGTATTAATATGGAATCTGTTATTTTTGGCGACCCAGGAACCCTTTATAGCGCCAATCATGCCAAAGAGAGTTCCGGAGGCCAATATAAAGATATAGGAATAACTTTCCGACTCGATATCAAAAACCAAGCGCAGAATCAGTGGGGCGGTAATTGTGATAATCGCCACTAGGCTGCAACTCAATACTAGCAGCCCTCTCTCAATTGATGCGACGGCAGAAGGATCTCGTCTGCTGTCGGCCATAATATGAAGCTGGGAGGTGATTGCCGCCAAAACAATTAGGTTCACGAGTTCGAACAGTTTCACAGTTGCAAAGTAGACTCCTAGATCTTGACTTGAAAAAGCCTCATAAATATATACTTGATCAAGTCTGTTGTACCCAAAAATCGCCATAGCGCTGACCAGTACGTAAACATTGATTGTTGGAATAGTCTTTGCCACTAACAACCCCTGTGAAAGGATGCGAGATACTTTTTGTGATGTCATTAGCGTCAAAACTAAATAGATGATTTTTTCGAGAAACAGAATTCCTATCATCACCCTCGTCCCCGAGGTGGAATAGAAAATGAGCAGCATACCGATGGAGATGGCGAGACAACCGCTTATATATTTAAGCACCACGAGGAATCGGAAGTCCCTCGTGACGATGAGACGGATTTCGTTGGGCATCGTGCAGGCGGAAGTTGCACCTAGGATAGCACCAAGCAAACCAAAAAAAAGCGCTGCGGTCTCGTTGAGGAAAGCCGATGAGAACAAGTAGAGTGGGGTCAGCCACATAATGGAAAACAATAGGCGTATCAACCTTTTTCTGACTTCTACAAAAGCTGCTAGGCCGAGTTGTTCGGCTGGTCTGCTAGCGTAGATGACGTGAATGTTTTGATCCGTGCCCCGCGAGGTTAGAAACTGTCCTAGTGCGGAAAACGCGAAAACCAGGGCAAGGTCGCCGACCACCTCGATACCGTAAATCCGTGCGGCTGCGATCGTCACCGTCAGATTAAAAGCCGGCGCATATGCTTTTTCGAAGAGTAGCATGAAATTATTAAGCATAGTACAAATCAATATGTATCAAGCATTTCATCAATTGCCTCATACTACCCGAAGCCTTTGGCTTTATAGAGTCATCACAGGCGCCCCACAAATCCGTTAACAAAACTAACCCTTTGATGACGTTTACAATCTCTGCAACGGATTTCTTTATGACAACTCTAGTCGGCGAAAAATATATCACGTGTATAAACTTTATTCGTCACGTCGCGAATATCGTCAGTAAGGCGATTGGCAATGATGACCTCAGCTTCGTTCTTGAAGGTCGCTAAATCATTCACAATTCGTGAATGATAGAACTCAGGCTCTTTCAGTAAAGGTTCGTAAATAATAACTTCAACCCCTTTGGCTTTAAGGCGCTTCATGATACCCTGGATTGATGATGTCCTGAAATTGTCAGAACCTGTTTTCATGATCAATCTATAGATACCTACCACTTTGGGGTTGCAGCGGATGATTTCTTCAGCTATGAAATTTTTGCGAGTGGTGTTGGATTCAACAATCGCGCGTATCAGACTTTGTGGAACATCAAGATAGTTAGCGAGTAACTGTTTTGTATCTTTAGGGAGGCAATAACCGCCGTAGCCGAAACTGGGGTTATTGTAGTGATTGCCGATGCGAGCATCTAAGCTAACACCTTCAATGATTTGACGTGTGTCTAGGGTATGAGTAGCTGCGAAGGTATCGAGTTCGTTGAAGTACGCGACACGCATGGCTAGGTAGGCATTAGCGAAGAGCTTGATTGCCTCAGCCTCAGTACTGCCCGTCAGCAGCACGGGAATATCTTGCTTGATGGCGCCTTGTTGCAAGAGCTTTGCAAACTTTTCGGCACGAGCAGATTTCTCTCCAACGACAATTCGAGAGGGACGTAGATTATCGTAAAGCGCACGTCCTTCGCGCAGAAATTCCGGAGAAAAAATTAGGTTATTTGTACCGAGTGATTGCCGGGTCTTTACTATGTAACCCACCGGTACAGTAGATTTAACGACCATCACCGCATTGGGATTGATACCTATCACGTCTTTAATAACAGCTTCGATGGAACCAGTATTAAAGTAATTAGTCTCAGGATCGTAATCAGTTGGGGTGGCAATAATGACAAAATCAGCAGCATCATATGCTTCATTTTTATTTAATGTCGCCTTGAAATTTAGTACTTTATTTTTTAAATAATCTTCAATTTCAGGATCTTCAATTGGTGATTCTTTACGATTAATTTTTTCTATTTTTTCTGGATTAATATCCAAAAAAATAACTTCATTATTTTGAGCAAGAAGAATGCCATTAGAAAGTCCAACGTATCCAGTACCAACTACCGCTATCTTCACGAATCTATTTCTTTCAATTTGATAAAAATTAATTGTTTTTCCAGAAAAGCCCTCTAAATCTATCTACTTTAGAAAGTTAGGAGTGCTAATTCCCGATCCCACTCTCTTCAGCCACCTCATTACTCAAAGCCTGAATCTCTTCTTTCAAAGAGTGGTACTCCTGCATTTTACGTTTCAAAAAGGCTCCTGTGAGTGCTGTTTTCTGAGCCAAACCTTGCGGAGTTAATAAGTAAGCGTACACCCACTTATTTTTTTTGTTCTTAAAATTTTGTATTTTGACCGAACCTTTTGCCACCAAAGCATTTAGACAATAGTTCACTCCACCCAAACTAACTCCCAGAGATTTAGATAGCTCTCTTTGGGTTAGGTGAGGATTTGACTCTAAGAGTCTAAGTACTCGAAATTGAAGCTCTGAAGACATAGGAAGTGGAATGATGTTTCTTATAAAAAAGTTTTTTAGAACGCTACCGCCCTGCCAAATACCTTAGCAGAAGGTATTTTATCTAATAATTTTAATAACTTATACTAATTTAAATCACTAAAACTGTACTAATAGTTAATCTACAGCTACAGCTTTCGCTTTAGCGTTCAATTATGAACATTATAACTAAATACTTATAAATAATGCCTCTTTTATAGGCCTAAAAACTATAATGATGGGTTATGGAATTATTTGTTCTCGCTTTTTTTGTAAGCCTCATCAGCACTCTTGCCCTGGTCAGATACCAACATCTTCATGAAAAGGTAAGCAGTGATCATGATTTATCAGGTCCCCAAAAGTTTCACACACATGCCGTCCCCAGAATTGGTGGCATAGGTATATTTCTAGCCCTGGTTATCAGTGCGTGGGTGGCACACAGCGTCCTCTCACTTGAAAGGGGTTTATTACTGCTTCAAATCTGCTTATGTGCATTACCTGCTTTTGCTATTGGCTTGATTGAGGACCTCACTAAAAAGATGGGAGTTAAAACCCGTCTGGTCGCCACAGCAGTTTCTGCTTGTATGGGTGTCTATTTTTTAAATGTTCTGATCACTAAAATACAGATTCCTGGTGTTGATTGGATTTTAAGTATCGGTGTCATAGCAATCATCTTTACCGTCGTTGCTGTCACAGGACTGGCTAATGCCTATAACATCATTGATGGCTTCAATGGTCTAGCTAGCATGGTTGCCGTCATCAGCTTATTAGCTATTGGATATGTGGCATTTAAAGCCAATGATCTTGTCTTAGCTTCAACCTGCTTGATCGTGATTGGTGCCATTGGTGGCTTCTTCATCTGGAATTACCCAAGGGGTTTGATATTTTTGGGTGATGGTGGCGCTTACTTGATTGGATACTTGATTGCTACTCTGTCTATTTTGTTGGTGATTCGAAATCCAAGTGTGTCCCCATGGTTTGCATTACTGGTGAATGGATACCCCATCTTTGAAACACTTTTCACCATTTGGCGCCGCAAAGTTCATCAAGGGAAAAATCCTGGCCTACCTGATGGAGCTCACTTTCATTCTCTAATTTATCGTCGTGTGATTCGATGGGCAGAAGTTCATGAATCTAAAGAAACTGCATCGTATGCCAAAAACGCAAGAACTTCTCCATACCTATGGCTGTTATCAAGTCTGGCCGTATTTCCAGCAATTGTATGGTGGCAAACAACCTGGATCTTGCAATGTTTTGCTTTGCTATTTTGTGTTTCGTATGTGATGGCCTACACCGCAGTGGTGAAGTTCAAGACCCCGGGCATCTTTAAATTACTGAAGTAATTCAATAGCTGTTGAGTAATTAGCGAGTTACTTACTTTTGTAATTTATGGAGAAGTTGTATAGATAGCTACATCCACTGATTGGGTGCTGACTTCAAAAATAAAATTTAGAAATGAATGCAGCAAAAATCAATACAGTAGGAACGAAAAAATCAGATGCTCAATTTTCTTAATTGAGGTAATTGAATTTGAAGCTTTTGCACTGAACCCAATACCTCAACCAATAGCATGGCTCTCGATAAACCATCAGGCAAGGTTTGAAGTTTTTCAAAAAAACCTATGAAGCCTTTGAATGGACCTTGAGTGATCTCAATCATTTCACCGGGCTTAAATAGTTCATGTAAAGGTTCTTCCTTTGCACAACGTTGCTTTAAGCAATCAATAATCGTTTCAGGTATTTCTACTAGATCTATTGAAGTGCCAAATCTTAGAAGCTGAGAGACACCTCTCGTTGATCTGATCGGAAACCAATTGCTGGTGACATCAGATAAACGAATGAATAAGTATCTTGGGAACAAGGGTTTAGTGGCCAGCTGAATTTTGCTCTGTTGTTTTTTTTGAACCTGGCAAGTTGGCAAGAAGACTTCAAAGCCCTGAGCTTGAAGATTTTCTAGAGCCCTGAACTCTTCTCTGACCTTGGTATGAATCACATGCCATTTCATAGATAGAATTTGCTTACTCTTTATTCTTTTTGTGGATGAACCAAGCTTTGCTGTTGGTTGGATGCTTTATATCTAACGTAGGCACGTTTACCCATCATCCCTAGTAAGCCAATGAATAAACCAGCCACCAATCCACCAATAAGAATCATCGTTAGTTTTGGCGACACTTTTTGTTGAGGTGCATAGATTGGAGTGGTTAAAAATGCTCCCTTCGTTTGAGGCTCGACCAATGCAATTTCTAAATCGTTGATTGCTGTTCTTAAATCTTTAATTTCATTTTCTTTGCTCAAAGTTGTAGCAAGCAATAGAGTGGAGGCAGAAAACTTTGAATCAGAAAAATCAAAACCAGCATTATTTTTGGGCAATATTTTTACAATCTTTTCAGCTGATTCAAGTTTAAGCTTCAAGTTAAGCAACTGATTAGTCTTACTTTCAAAAATTGGTTTAGCCAAAAGACTCTGATTAGAGCGAACGTCATCGAGCACGCTCTCTAAACATTTTTGAGCATCTTCTCGACTTTCTTCTCGGTATGAAATAGTAATGATGGGCGCAGTTTTTGTTAAAGTTGGCTTGAGTGTTTTTGCAATCACTTCGCCAGGCTCGAGTTTATCCATGACATTACAAGCCACATATGTTTTTTGTGAGTAATACATGGGCATCTTGAGTTTTTCTACCAAGAGAGCCGGCGCCTCCACATCTGTGCCCGCAACTTTGGCCACTTGAATATTGGCAGTGGCTTGGTATTTGGCAGGTGTTATCAAGCCATACCCTAAACCCAGCAATCCACCAGCCACACCACCCAGCACAATTATCTTCCAAGATTCAGCCAAGAAATCAATGATGTCTTTAAGGGAGATTTCATCTTCAGAAATGGTGTTGAAAAATTGTTCTGACATACGAATTGGACCAATCTATTTTTAAATGCTGTGATTAATGCTTTTTACGTTAACTCTTTGTTACTTTTTATTACTTCTTTATTGCTTCTATCATGATTCTTTAAAGCTACTTTGATAGTTACTTACCAAGTACAGCTTACTAAAGGAGGCAATGCCTGAGTAATAAGTGTCTAAAACTTTATTTTATATGTATTAGAAGTGATTTTTAAGTATTTTTTGCTTATTAGAATTTCAGCCAGTACCAAAGACTACCCAGCAGTTCATGCCAAATCCAACGGGTTCTCTGAAAACCTTCATTACTTGGGTAGAAGTCCAATGGGGTGTATTGCTCTTTTTGGTAAAAACCCATGGGTGCGTCAATGACTGTAAACCCTTGTTTTTCAAACTGAACCTTGGCTCTAGGCATGTGCCAGAAATGGGTGATCAAGTAAATGGTTTTAATACCCTCTTGGTTAAGTATTTTGGCTGATTGCAAAGCGTTTTCTTGAGTGGTATTGGATTGCTCTTCCAACCACTTTGCTTCAATACCCAGCTCTTGTTTGAGCACCATACTCATAACCATGGCCTCGGACAGATCTCTAGCATCCGTTCTGTCTGGAGCTCCTCCAGTGAGCAAGATAGGCAGATTACTCTCTTTTGCCAATCTAGCACCAGCTCTCAGGCGCTCCATCGATTGAGGGCTGAGATTTTGATATTGATACTCGGGAAGATCTAGGGCACCCTTTTGTCTGCCGCTACCCAAAATAACAATGGCATGAGTAGATGCTTCATTTGAAACTTCCTTTGACCTTAGCTCTTGGGTGTATGAGGGGGCATCTAAATACTTAGATTTGAGTTGATGCGCATCGGTGGGTAATGATGCTTTTGGGTGACTTGGGTTGAGATTTTTAATTAGCCCTTTTTCTAACTTCAGAGGCTGTGGCCATTCAAGAAAGTAACCAGCCATTTGCGTGAACTGATTTGCAAAGTAGTTAGTGCTGGTGAGCCAAATCATCAAAACACTAAAAACAATGAGGGATTTTTGTAAAAGCTCACGCTTTTTCAATAAAAAAAGCGGGAGCAGTGTCAGCCAGAGCCAAATACCCGGCGGCATAATCAGAACAGCAATCAGATTGCGTGCCGCCCATTCATATGTCCATGTCTCCATACCCCTGATTTTAATCTTTTGTTCGCATTAACTCATCACTTTCATTTTTATATTTTTACTTATTAGCTTCATTCGTGTAGGCCACTTCCTACAACAAAATCAGAACTATTCGCTATACAAACCTGACTATCCTCTTTTTTCGAGCTTTTCTTATATAACTTTTATAAAGAGGTGTATCAATGGGTATTCGCATGAAATATTTTCCACATCAATCAGGAACCAATAGTGAACAAGCAGCAGCCATGAATGCAGCTCTTGTGACTGAATTAGAAATGGACGCAAAGCCTGCACCCATGATCACAACCAAGAATCGTGCCTGCGAATTTTTTATTCAAAAAGCCAAACTCAAGAACCTAAACCCCATCACATGCATGGGCAGTCTTGGTCTTAACTCGACTAAGTCAATTCAGTTCTTTAATGGCGATCACAAACATGTTGAGTTCTTACGTTTACTCCATGCCATCACCATGATTGGTTATGACGTGAAGATTTCTTTAACGCCTTCTGATTTTCCATTTGGCATCATCAAAGTTGATCCTTGCTGATTAAATGAAAATGGCCAAGAATTAAATTCTTGGCCATCTCCATTGATTATTTTTCTTTCGTCTTACTGATTTGCTTATTTTTTATTCTTCTTTTATTTGTACTTACTATCTCTGTTTGTTTAATTCCTTTATTTCTATTTAAACTACTTTTCTTTTGCTTTTCAGTCCTCGCCCTTAATTCCCCGCCACAATCGACATCACGGCCATACGCACGGCAATACCGAAGGTCACTTGCTTGAGGATCACTGACTGCGGACCATCGGCCACATCACTGGCAATCTCTACTTCACGATTCATCGGACCTGGGTGCATCACAATCGCATCAGGCTT
>JACCDO011487614.1_pt1 | contig 24578 bp, 23 predicted proteins | sample 7446101 | NCBI WGS metagenome assembly JACCDO01 (sample SAMN15323440, study PRJNA562643) | freshwater metagenome | isolation source: river surface water | place: USA:Blue River Watershed | collected 2017-08-16 | reverse complement strand
CCACGCCATCTGGCAAGTCTGGGAAGAGGGGACGCACACCGGGCAGGCCCCGGACCAGTTCGGTGAGCTGGCTGTAATTGCGGCGCCGTTGCTCAATGAGGGCATCCCGTGCCGTGAGATCCACCACGATGCGATTCAACCACGCCGGGCTGTGGCTGGCGTCGGGGCTGTGCTGGTGCAGCTCTAGCCAATAGTCCCGCACTTGTTCTGGCGTCGGCGGCACATAGGGGCCGCTGTGGGCGCTTTTGGGCGCACCCCGCAGCAATACCCGGCGCAACAGAGCATTCACGCCCGGAAAACCGCCGTATTGGGCGCCTTGCTCCAAGGCATTCAGCACCGCTTTGAGATTCGCTTTGAGCGAGGCCGGGTGTTGGGGCAGGCTATGAACAGGGTGCTGCTGGGACACCAACAGCCCACCGTGGCTGGCGGGGAAAAATTTGGGAATGCTGGCGATGGCGTAATCGCCCCATTGCCCCATAGCGCGCCCATCGCAGCGGCCAAACATGGCATGGGCGCAGTCTTCGATCAGGGCAATGCCGCGCTGGTCGCACCATGCCCGTGCTTGGGCCATAGCTTGGGGAAAACCAAAGTAATGGGGCAGCAGCAGCGCTCGCACGCCTTTTAATTGCGCACTACTCAAGCGATCCAGTAGTGGCCGCCCTTGGGCATCAAGGCCATAAAACACCAGCTCTGCGGCCAAGGCCACCGGGGCGATCATGCTCGGACAATGGTAGCTGGGCACCAGCACCCGGTCTTGTTTGCCAATCTGCAAACAGCGCAAGGCCAGATCAATGCTATGGCGACCACTTAGAGTAAAGCGCCGCTGGGGCAGATCGGCCAAGCAGGGGATGCTGTTATTGGACGAGGCAAATAGCGTCGGCCAAGAGGCAATCGGCAGACGGGGCAGTCCAGCGGGTGGGATTACCGAAGCATGAGCGGATAACGGTGCCATGGCGCAAATATCCTTAATAAGCACAGGCCTAGCCTAGTTACCCCTGTCCCATGGTGAGCACCACGGGCTACGGGGATAAAAGTAAGCCGAGGATTGTAACCCAAGAGCCAAATGCCAGCCCAAGGAAACCGGCATGAAATAAATTTATGTCATTATTGCTGGGCTTATGGCATTGTGCGCTTTCCCTAATACGGCGCGCTGCCAAGGCCGTGCTTCCGGCCCAGTAAAACCCAGCCCTGGAGAATAGTGACTAATACTTTAGTTATGTCCCTCACAAGGGGTAGAATCCGCCGCTCTTGCTCTTAGGAGATGTCTCTTGAAACGCTCAACTTGGCTCGATTTACTTGCTGGTGATGACGGCATGGCCCCCACGCTGGCACCGGAGGTGCGCCGCGCCGTGGCCGAGTTGGATGACCGCCTCTTCGATCTGTGGAACTTAGGGGAAAACGTGGTTTTGGCGTGGTGCGAAGACGGGGACAACCTGCTGCTGTTGGTGGTGCCCCATTACGCCATCGCCGAGGCGATTCACAGCAAGGCCGTGCCCGCCGAACGTCTCAGCGAATCAAACCGCTTTATCAATAGCTTGCTGTCCAACCCCAAGCATTTGCCACGGGCCGAGTTCAACCGCATTGCCTTGATTTTGGGCGGCTGCGTCGAAACCTTGCCCTGCCATATTGGCGGCCTGATTACCCCGGATTTGGTGGATCGGCTCGTTAATCGCTATGGCATTTCCCTGGTGCAGGGCCGGGCGGTGGTGTTGTTGGATTCCGTGGGTTTTTCCCTGCATTCCCCCTTGGAACAGGTGGCCATGCTCAACAGCTTGGCCTTCTCGGTGAATTCCGCCTATCGGCAATTGCTGTCTAAAGACATCCATATCAACTTTGCGCGCACCACCACTGGCGACGGTTTTTATATTTGGAACCGGGCGCGCACGGTGGATGCCAATATTTCCCTCTACAAGCTGATGATGCTGATCCTGGCGGACAACGCCGTGGCCCAGCGCAAAGCCCGTGGCGCCTGGGTGCCGCGTTTGCGGGCGGCCTTCCATGTGGGCGAGCACTACGAGTTTTACCAAGTGGAAGCCTTGAATCCCACCACCTTCAGCTACATCGTTGGCCCCGTGACCATTGATTTGTCGCGCATGATCGAGCAAGCCATGCCCAATCAAATTTTGCTCGGGGATTTCAACATCCAAATGCAGCAAGACGACGATCTAGTGGAAGTGAGCACCCGCGACTTCGTGGCCCGCACCGCCGCCACCTTGCACCAGCTAAAAGGCCTCACCATTGCCGATGATCGCATCGAAAAAATCCGCTGCTATCTCACCGGGGGCAAGGACAACGACGGCCATTTCGCCATCTCCCGCTACCGCATCCGCGACAAACACGGCATTCCCCGCACCGTGTTCAATGCCAAAATCAATATCCACCGCGACAAAGCCGAGCCCATATTCTTGGGCGTGCGCAATGAAGAATTAGCGCCCAAGTCCTACGAGCCCGTGGACGGCTAAGGCCCCCAGCACTCGCATCGTCCCCCAAAGGCCTCATGATTTTCATGAGGCTTTTTTCATGGTTTTCCCGATTTGAGTTGTGCGTGGTTTCGCCACAATGCGTATCGAGCACGGTTGCTCTGGGCCTTTGGCTCATCCTTAAATTAATTGGAGACAACGCAATGGAATGGCAAACCCCGACCGCATGTGACTTCCGCTTCGGCTTCGAAATCACCATGTACATCGCTGCGCGCTAACGCACTGACCGCAGCGGTGCGTGGCGCCGCTGCGGTTGGAGAACACCATGAAAATCATCGTTCTCGGGGCGTCAGCGGGTGGCGGCTTTCCCCAATGGAATTGCAATTGCACCAATTGCGCCGGGCTGCGGGCCGGTAGCCTCAAGGCCCAGCGGCGTACCCAATCGTCCATTGTGGTGGGCGGTGACGACGGCCAGGATTGGCTGTTGCTGAACGCCAGTCCAGACATTTTGCAGCAGATTCACCAAACTCCCGCCTTGCAGCCCCATCGTGGCCTGCGGGATAGCGGCATTGCCGGGGTGGTGTTGGTGGATGGCCAGATCGACCACAGCACCGGCCTGATGATGCTGCGGGAACGGCCCCAGCCCCTGGAGCTGTGGTGCGCCGATCCGGTGTATGAAGATTTAACCACCGGCTACCCCTTGCTACGGGTGCTGGAACATTACTGCGGGGTGGATCGACGCACTGTGCCCTTGGACGGCACGCCGTTCCAGGTGCAGCGGGTGCCCCAAGTGCAGCTGACGGCACTGCCCCTATCCAGCAAGGCCGCCCCCTATTCGCCCCACCGAGAGCAGTCGGTGCCGGGGGATAACATCGGCCTCACCCTCACCGATAGCCAATCTGGCCGCAAAGCGTTTTACGCCCCCGGTCTTGGCGCACGGGACGAGGCGGTGTGGGCCGCCATGGCGGCGGCGCAAGTGGTGTTGGTGGATGGCACCTTTTGGACCGACGACGAAATGATCGCCTTGGGCCTGTCCAGCAAAACCGCCCGTGACATCGGCCATCTGCCCCAATCCGGCGCCGACGGCATGATCGCTTGGCTCGACCAACTGCCCAGCGGCATCCGCAAGATTCTGATTCACATCAACAACACCAATCCGATCCTCAACGACGACTCGCCCCAGCGGGCGCTGTTGCAGCAACACGGCATCGAAGTGGCCTACGACGGCATGGAGATTGTGCTGTAGGGGCAGTTTCACCATAACAACCATGCAGGAGACATCATGATTTTGGCCGATATTATTGCCGAGGCGCCGCCGGTACACGATGGTCGGGAGGCCTGGAGCAAGGCGGAGTTTGAAGCCCAGTTGCGGGAAAAAGGGCAGTCGTACCATATCTACCATCCCTTCAACGTCATGCTTAACACCGGCAAGGCCACGCCGGAGCAGATCCGGGGCTGGGTGGCGAATCGCTTCTATTACCAGATTGCCATTCCGGTGAAAGACGCGGCGATCATGGCCAATTGCCCGGATCGGGAGGTGCGCCGGGGCTGGGTGCAGCGCATCCTCGATCACGATGGCTTTGTCTATGGTCTTCCCGGTGGCGAGCAGCAGGAGGATGCCGGTGGTATCGAGGCCTGGATTCGTTTAGGTCTGGCGGTGGGGTTAAGCCGGGAGGAAATTGTCGATCTGCGCCATGTGCTGCCGTCGGTGCGCTTTGCCGTCGATGCCTACGTCAATTTTGCCCGTAAGGCCCCCTGGCAAGAGGCGGTGTGCTCCTCTTTGACGGAACTATTCGCCCCCACCATCCACAAGCAGCGTCTGGCTACTTGGCCGGAGCACTATCCCTGGATTGAGTCGGATGGTCTGCAATATTTCCGCAACCGCACCAGCCAAGCGCCACGGGACGTGCTGCAAGGGCTGGCCCTGACCCTGGAGCACTTCAAAACCCGCGCCCAACAGGAGCGGGCCTTGGATATCCTCAAATTCAAGCTGGACATTTTGTGGGTGATGAACGACGCCATGGGCCAGCATTACGGGATTAACCCATGAGCAGCCCGGCCCTGGGCGCCGACAGCGTGCCCCGCTTGGGAGCGGGTTTCCGCTTCCAATGGGAAGCGGCACAAAACTGCCACGTCCTGCTCTACCCGGAAGGCATGGTGAAACTCAACCAAGCAGCCGGGGAGATTCTCAAGCGCTGCGATGGTCACAGCCCCTTGCACGAGATCATCCGCAGCCTGGAACAGGCCTTCCAGCGCAGCGACCTGGAGCAGGACGTACAGCAATTCCTCACCCTGGCCCGGCAACAGCGTTGGGTCAGTTGGGAATAAGCCTGTAAAAAGCAGTGCTTTCACCGCAGAGGCGCAGAGAAGCAGAGCAAGCAAAAGCTTGACTTTTCGTCATGTAACACCGATCGGACAATCCGAGAATTTTACTTAAGTCCTTGTTTTTCCTCTGCGCCCCTGCGTCTCTGCGGTTCAAAATGAGGTTTTCAGGATCATGATGACTAAAGCCAGCCCGGCGGGCTTGAATCCGCCCTTGTGGTTATTGGCGGAGCTGACGTATCGCTGTCCGCTCCATTGCGCCTTTTGCTATAACCCGGTGGATTTCGCCAGCAAGCCGGAGGAATTGAGCACCGAGCAGTGGTTGCAGGTATTGCGGGAAGGGCGGGCGCTGGGGGCGGTGCAGTGTGGCTTTTCCGGGGGCGAACCGCTGTTGCGGGACGACCTGGAACAGCTGGTGGCCGAAGCGCGCCAGTTGGGCTACTACACCAATCTGATTACTTCCGGCGTCGGCTTTAACGCCGAACGGGCGGCACGCTTAAAGGCGGCGGGGCTAGATCACATCCAGTTGTCGTTTCAAGATGCTAGCCGGGAGGTGAACGATTTCATCACCAACACCAAGACCTTCCGCCTCAAGCACGAGGTGGCGGCGCTGATTAAAAGCCACGGCTGGCCGATGGTGATAAATGTGGTAATCCACCGGCTCAACATCGAGCACATTGGCCGCATTATCGAAATGGCCCACGAACTGGGGGCGGAATACATCGAGCTGGCCAATACCCAGTATTACTCCTGGGCTTTTCTCAATCGGGAACAACTGCTGCCCACCCGCGCCCAATTACAGGCGGCGGAACAGGAAACCAACCGCTGGCGGGAAAAACTGGGGGACACGATGCGGATTTTCTTCGTCACCCCGGACTACCACGAAGCCAGCCCGAAAAAGTGCATGAACGGCTGGGGCAATGTCTTCCTCACCGTCACCCCAGACGGCACCGCCTTGCCCTGCCACACCGCCGCCATGTTGCCGGGGCTGAGTTTCCCCAAGGTGCAGCACAGCTCGCTCCGGGAGATTTGGTACGACTCCCCCGGCTTTAACCACTACCGGGGCACCGGCTGGATGAAAGAGCCCTGTAGTAGCTGCGCCAACAAAGAACAGGATTTAGGCGGCTGCCGCTGCCAAGCCTATTTGATCGCCAACGACCCGGACGCCGCCGATCCGGTGTGCCCGAAAAGCCCCCATCACCACCACGTCACAGCGGCGGTGGCGCGGGCGGAACAATTGGCGCAAGAACGGGCCGCGCCCCAGTGCGCCGTCCTCGGCCAAGCCCTCGGTCAGCATCCACGCCCGGATGCCCAGCCTTTGATTTTCCGGGGGGCGAAAGAGTCCCTGGGCTTGTGTGGGCGGGGTTAGGAGCGGAAGCGTTTTGTTAGGCAGTTGCGCACAGCCGATCTAGGGCCGTTTGGCAGGCGCTGAGGATGGCGGGGTCAAGGCCGCTGTGGCCCGCGTCGGGGATGGGGTAGTAGTGCAGTTCCGGCCACGCCGCCTGAAGTGCGTGGGCAGTATTGGGAGGGCAGACGGGATCAGCCAGCCCTTGGATCAAGGCGGCGGGCAGGTGGCGTAGGCGCGGCACGTGGGCCAGCAGTTCGCCTTCGGGCACAAAGCAGCCGTGGCTGAGGTAGTGCATTTGAATGCGCACTTTGGCCCATTGGCCGGGGCTGGGCGGCTGGTGGAGTGGCTGTTCGCCCATGAGCGCCCGTTCGTGGTTAAGCCACGCCACACAGGCGAGCAGCGCTTGCTGCGGCTCTGGGCCGAATACGGCAGCGGCGTAGCGGCTTAACAAATCAGTGCCGGGCAGGGTGGCCACGGCCTGTGCCAATTCCGGCCCACCTCGCTGTAGATAGGCGTTCACTTCCGCCCGGCTGCCTAAAAACAAACGCCGCAGCACCAAGCCCGCCACCGCCTCGGGCTGCTGTTGGGCATAGCGCAGCGCCAGCAAACTGCCCCAAGAACCGCCGAACAGCCACCAGCGCTCTATGCCCAAGGTGTGGCGGATGTGCTCTAAGTCCTCCAGCAAGGCGCTGGTGTGATTGGCCCGTATTTCCCCCAAAGGCAGGCTACGGCCCGCGCCTCGTTGGTCGAGCAAAATAGTGCGATAGCGCCCTGGATTCAGCAGGCCCCGATGCAGCGGCGCGCAGCCGCTACCAGGGCCGCCGTGCAGAAAGAGCACCGGGATGCCGTCCGCCGGGCCGCAGTCTTCCAGCCATAGAGCATGGTCTTCTGTGGCGGAAACGTGACCTTGCCAGCGCGGTGTGGGCGGCGCAAAAAGTGGTGTGCTCATGAGCGTGACATGCTCTGTGGCCAAGCCTGTGCTGGGGGAGCCAAAGCGCGCAATCGAAGGAGAGAGGCCGGAGCGGGAGAAACAGCGGGGTGGTACGAAAGAGACGGAGGCGATGCAGGAGGGGAGTGGCGCGCACGGCTGGAATCGAACCAGCGACCCTTGGCTTCGGAGGCCAATACTCTATCCCCTGAGCTACGTGCGCCAAGTCCGACGACGGAACGCCGGACGAAAAGAGGCCGAAGGATAGCGGTTTTTTGGGCCTCCGTCCAGTTTTAACGGCGTCACGGGGTTAGTCGAGATGTGGAAAGACGTGGCGCAGGTGGGTGGCGAGTAGGGCGAGTTGTTGTCTTAGGTCGGCCACAGCGGTGATGAGGCTGGGGGTGACGCCGCTGGGGGATTGTTTTTCCACCTTCAAGGCGGCAGCAGTGGCTCGTTGGGCGCCGAAGAGACTCACCATGCCTTTGGCGGAATGGCCCAAGCGAGAAAGCTTAGGCCCATCTTGGGCGGCCAGGGCTTCTTCTAGGTTTTGGTACATATCCGGCAGGCTGGCTAGATAGGTTTGGACGATGGTGATGAGGGTTTCTTCGTCGTTTTCCAGGGTGTCCCGCAGGGCGCTGAGGTCGGCTACCGGCTGCTCTGTACCTGTGAGGCCTTGTTCGTGTTCTGGCGTGGTGATGAGTTCTGGGCTGGCACTGCCTTGGCAAGCACGGCGCAGGGCCGCGTACAGAGTGGCGGCGTGCACGGGCTTGGTGATGTAGTCGTCCATGCCAGCGGCCAGACAGCGCTCCCGGTCGCCGGACATGGCGTGGGCGGTCATGGCGATGATGGGGGTGTGCTGGCTATCGCCGCTGATGTCGCTTTCCCGTGTTTCCCGGACGCGAATACGGTGCGTGGCTTCAAAGCCGCCCATGATGGGCATTTGCACGTCCATGAGGACGACATCGAAGCGCTGTTGGTCGAAGTGTTCCAGGGCTTCTTGGCCGTTATTGGCCACCGTGGCCCGGTGCCCGGCTTTTTCCAGCAGACGCACCGCTACCAGTTGATTGACCGGATTGTCTTCCACCAGCAGTACGTTCAGGTTGACTTGAATTTCAGGCCGTTCGGCTTGCTCTTGTTCCTGTTGCGCACCGGGATGGAGATCCCCTTGCAGGGCCATCATGATGCCGTCCAAGAGGTCGGACGGGGAGCAGGGCTTGACCAAGCGCACCGCCAAGCCCATGTCGCGGCAGCGACGGCTTTCTTCCATTTGCGTGGCGGCCCCCAGCAGCATCACCGTGCGTTCGCTTCCGCCGCCTTGACGGTTAAGGGTTTCGATCACGGCGAAGCCATCCGGGGGCGGCATGCCGGTGTCGAGCAAAATCAGGTCAAAAGGCTTGCCCTTGTCCCGCGCTTCTTGGATGCGGGCGAGGGCTTGTTCGCCGCTGGCGGCTTCGCTGGGCGTCATGCCCCAAGCACGCAACAGCCGACACAGGCTGGCGCGCAAGGTGGCGTTGTCGTCGGTGACTAAAACCGAATAGCCGGAGAGCAAGGATTGGGGCTGGGGATAGCGGCTGAGATCGGTGTCCGGCAGGCCCATGCGCAGGGTAAAGAAGAACGTGCTGCCTTTGCCGGGTTGGCTTTCCACCCAAATTTGCCCGTCCATGAGCTGCACCAGACGGCTGCAAATGGCCAGGCCTAGGCCCGTGCCACCAAAGCGGCGCGTGGTGGAGTTATCGGCTTGGGAGAAGGCGTCAAAAATATCCCGGTGCTTGTCGGCGGGGATGCCCACGCCGGTATCGCGCACATGGCAGAGCAGCAGGATGCGGTTGTTTTCCCAGGCTTGCACTTGGCAGCCCACTTCCACTTCCCCTTGGCTGGTGAATTTGATGGCGTTGCCCACCAAGTTCATGATGACTTGGCCAATCCGGCTGGGGTCGCCCCGTACCATGTTGGGGACATCGGGAGCCACGGTGAACACCAATTCCAAGCCTTTTTGCTGGGCACGCAGGGCCAGGGTTTTTACCGTCTCGCCGATGGTGGCGCCTAGGGGGAAGACGATGTCTTCAATGTCCAGCTTGCCAGCCTCGATCTTGGAGAAGTCCAAGATGTCGTTGATGATGGTGAGCAGGGATTCGGCGGAGGATTTGACCGTGCGCAGGTATTCCCGCTGTTCGGAATTGAGATGGGTGTCCAGCACTAATTCGGTCATGCCGATGATGCCGTTCATGGGGGTGCGAATTTCGTGGCTCATATTGGCCACGAATTCGCCCTTGGCTCGGCTGGCGGCTTCGGCGGCTTCTTTGGTGCGCAGTAAGTCGAGTTCCCAGCGCTTGCGTTCGGCGATGTCCCGGTGGGTGCCCACCATGCGCATGGGGCGGCCTGAAGCGGTGCGATGCACCACCTTGCCGCGACACAAAATCCACAGCCACGCGCCATCAGCGCGGCGCAGCCGGAATTCTTGTTCGAAATCGGGATCTCGCCCCATGAGGTGATCTTGCAGCTTCACCAACACCCGCGAAGCGTCGTCCGGGTGGAGCAGGGAATTCCAGGTGTTGATATGGGGTTCGAGGGCGTCGGCGCTGTAGCCCAGCATGGTCTTCCAGCGTGGGCTGAAATAGGCCGTGTCTTCGGTGATATTCCAGTCCCACAGGCCGTCTTCGCTGGTTTCCATCACCAGTTTCAGGCGCTCTTCGGCTTGGCTGCGTTCCCGCACCAGACGGGTAATGAGCGCGGCCAGGGTTTCTAGGCCCGCCGAATCGTCTTGCAATTCCACTTGTTGCTCGTCGGCTTCCAGCACCTGCATCAAGTGGCGGGCGGAATTGTGTAGCGCTTCTAGGGCGCGCCGTTGCCGTTCGCTTTCTTCACGTAGGCGGGCGTTGGCTTGGCTGAGTTCGGTGGAACTGAGTTCCAGGCTGCGGGTGCGCAGGGTGAGATCGCGCTCAAACTGGTCGTAGGCCTGCTCGACGGACTCTAAAAATTGGGCAAAGCGACTGTCTAAGCCGCCGCCTGTACGGGCCAGATGCCCGAGGAGCAGGTCTTCACCCGCTTGGTCGGCAATACCAAAAGCGCGTTTTAACTGTCTGGCTAAGAGCTTGTTGCGCTTCATCACAGCACCTCACACAGACTGGTGATGGTCATGGTTTGATTGTGCAGTTTGGCACCGGGCTGGGCCAGTAATGGCCCAATCTCGCCATAGGAGTAGAAGCCCGCCATGGGACTGGCGTAGGCAAAGGCTTCGGCAATGGCTTCCAGTTCTTCGTCCACGCGCACGCCCATTACCCATTTGCGCCCAACGCAGCTCACCACCAAGGTGAATTCGGGTTCGTGGCCATCCAGGCGCTCGCGCACGGTTTCGGCGGCCACGATGGCGCCTTCGACCAGGGCTTCGGTGTTGGCGTGCATGAGTTGCAGGCCACTGCCTTGGGGCACTTCTCCGGCCAGGATTAGGGCTTGCTGCGCTTCGTCGATGCCGAGAATGGTGCGAATCAGGCCACTGTCGCTGAAGTGATCGTCTAGCAGCATAAAGGGGAACAGCAGGCCGGAGGCGGGCAGTTGTGCGGCGTATTCGCCAAGATAGCGCTTATAAATGGCTAGAGCGGGTTCGCCATCCAGCTCGTAGAGGTAATTGCCCTCGCAACGGCTGGCGGTGCGGATGGGGCCAAAGGCTTGCCAGCCACCAAAGGAGCCGCAGCGAATTTGCAGCGCATCGCCATAAAAACCCACCGCCACTAGGTTGTCTTGGGCAATGCCTTGGTTGGAAACGACCCAAGTCTGTTGGAAGGCTTCGCCATCGCCCGCCAAACCGCCGGAAATACCGATGTGGCGCCCAGCGACGTGGTTTAAGCCTTCGGTCAGGGCGCTGCCGTTAATGCGCAGACCTTGGCCAAAAATCAGGATGTGGCGCAGGGCTTGGCCTTGTTCGGGGGCGCGGAGTTGCAGCGCCAAACGGCAGCCTGCCTCATACGAATCGCCCATGTGGGCCAATTGAGTGCTGGCGGTGCGCAAACAGGGTTGGCGGAAGCGCAGGGCGGTAAACACCACACAGTCGTCGGTGCAGCAGTCTTGCACCACCTCTCCGGCACTGGAGCAGCCCACGAGATGGCTCTCCGGTAGGGCCACGCGCAGGCATTCATGCAGACCAGGGGCGGCAATGCGCCGACTGGGGCCGAAGATGAGTACCAAGTGGGGCGCAAACGCCGTGAGTTCCGCTAGGGAAGCCACGGTCACTTCACCCTTGAGCGTGATCTGCCGAACATCCATAGCGGGGCGTGTCGTGAAAAGAGGGCCGCAGACGCGGCCCAGAGGGAATCAAAAAATGTGCAAGACGCCAGAACTTAGCGTAGGCCCAGCACGTCCTGCATATCAAACAAGCCATGCTGGTGTTCGGCCATGTAGCGAATGGCACGCAGGCTGCCCAGTGCGTAGGGCATGCGGCTGGCAGCTTTGTGGGTGATTTCTACCCGTTCGCCCGTACCGGCAAACAGCACGGTGTGATCGCCCACGATGTCGCCGCCGCGCACAGTGGCAAAACCGATGGTGGAGGGATCACGCTCGCCAGTGACGCCTTCACGACCGTAGACCGCCACCTCTTTCAGGTCTCGGCCCAGGGCCTCGGCCACCACTTCGCCCATGCGCAGGGCAGTGCCGGAGGGGGCATCAATTTTGTGGCGGTGGTGGGCTTCGATAATTTCGATGTCGTAGCCTTGGTTCAGGATGCGCGCAGCGGTATCGAGCAAGCGGAACACCAGATTCACACCCACGGCCATGTTGGGCGCGAAGGTGATGGGGATGTGACGCGAGAATTCTTGAATTTCCAGCTTTTGCTCAGTGGAAAAACCCGTGGTGCCGATCACGGCAGCGACTCCGTGCTGACGGCAAGCGGCCAGATGGGCTAGGGTGCCTTCGGGACGGGTGAAGTCGATCAAACAATCGGCGTTAGCCAGTGCCGCTTGAAAATCATCAGTAATGAGCACGCCACAGGGTGAGCCCACCAATTCACCGGCATCTTTGCCCAGCAGCGGGCTACCCGGCTGCTCAAGAGCAACCGTGAGCTGCATGTCTTCAGCCTTCAAAACGGCTTCAATGAGAGTACGACCCATGCGACCGGAACTACCGGCCACGGCAACGCGGAAAGTTTTCATAGCAATTACAGGTAAAAATTAACGGCCCGGCTCGGCAGGCGTGGTGATCTCAACGATTTGTTGACTCGGGGTTGGGACACTCGGGGCACCATTGCTGGCCGCCACCACATCACCCGTGACCGCCTTCAGGCGGCCATTGTCGTCAAACAGCACGCTAATGCGCCGTTCTTCCTTGGGCCCTTTGGCAGGCTCAAACAGATAAACGTAGTCCCAGCGCTCTTTGTGGAACACGTCTTTGAGAAGGGGGGTGCCCAAAGCGAAACGGACTTGGTCTTTGCTCATGCCCTTTTTGAGCTGAGAGACCATGTCTTGGCTCACGTAATTGCCCTGGCGCACATCAATGCGGTAGGGGGAAAAGCCAAGACTCGCCGTGGACGGCAGGTTAATCGAAGAACAGGCGGCCAAGACCGGCAGAACGCACAGGGCCAGACGATGAGAGAAATACTTCATAGACGCAAAGTCTCGGGAAATACTGAATAAATGCGAGGAACGCTGCCTTGTGGTATTTGTTTTCCCACCTTGCATGGCAGTCGTTGTGGTCATTTCTTCAACGTTTCTCTAATTTTCAAGATAAGAGGAAAACTATATCATACCCAGCTTCTTTCTCCGCCATCCTGCCTCGCTGTGAAATCCATGGCTGATCCCCGTAGTCTCAAAAATGTGGGCCTCAAAGTTACCGGCCCGCGCCTAAAAATCCTGGAACTATTTCAACATACTGATGTTCGCCATATGACAGCCGAAGATGTATATCGGCAGCTCTTGGCGGAAGGTATTGATATTGGTTTGGCCACGGTATACCGAGTTCTTACTCAATTTGAGCAAGCCGGTATCTTGGAGCGTCATCATTTCGAAACGGGTAAAGCCGTATTTGAAATGAACGAAGGCAAGCACCACGACCATTTAGTGTGTCTGCGCTGCGGTCTCGTAGAGGAGTTTTTTGACCCCGAGATTGAGCGTTTGCAAAACCAAGTGGCCGCGCAGCGGGGGTTTAAAGTTCGCGAACACGCCCTCTACTTGTATGTGGAATGTCAGCGAGAAAATTGCCCGAATCGTAGCGAAGCGGGCGTCGAGCCGGACATGACCCCGTTGGCTGAATAAGCCGCCCTGTGCGCACGATTTTTGCATAGTTTTGCCCAAGCACCGTGCTGTTGTGGCCTTTCTGCCAACTAACGCACAAGGCGTAGCGGTTTGTGGGGCTAGAAAATCAAGCTTTCCGTCCCCATTCCGTTAATCTACACAGCAACAGCGCCGATACCGGCGTGTCACTAGGAGGGCGCAATCATGATTATCGTGATGGATATGAGCACAGGCGAACGCCTGGAGCAACAAGCTGATTACTCAGACGAAGTGTTAAACGCAGGCTGGATGCCGACGCCAGAAGTGGCCTTGGGGTTGCAGGAATACACCCCCGAAGTTCGGCGTACCCACCATCCGGTGCACGATGCGGACGCCCTGCTGCGTAATTTCTATCTGTATCAGCAATAACAAACCGGCAAATTTTCCGTCTTACACGAAGCGGTGCGGCAGCAGCCCACCGCTTCGTGGCGTTTACGGCGACGAATACGGGCACGAAAATGGTGCGCAGGGATTTGGGCCATTTCCCCTTTGTGTGCGGGGGTTTGGCATAATGGCGCGGCTAACAGTCCGAGCAGGGGAGAGCTTATGAAGCGGGTGGTATTCAATAAAAAGGGTGGGGTAGGTAAATCCACGATTACGTGCAATCTGGCGGCCATTGCGGCGCATCAGGGGCAGCGGGTGTTGGTGGTGGATTTGGATGCCCAAGGGAATTCCACGCAATATCTGCTCGGCCGGAATTGCCAAGAACAAGAAGCCACGTTGGCGGACTTTTTCGATCAGATGTTGAATTTCCGGCTGCGTCCCAAGGGCACGACTGAGTTCGTACTGGAAACGCCCTTCCCGAATTTGTTTTTGATGGCGTCTCATCCGGGCTTGCAGGATTTGGAATCCAAGCTGGAATCCCGCTACAAGATTTTTAAGCTGCGGGAAGCGCTGAATGAGCTGGCCAGCCAGTTCGACATCATCTATGTGGATACGCCGCCCGCGCTGAATTTCTATACCCAATCAGCGCTGATTGCGGCGGATTCCTGTTTGATTCCCTTTGATTGTGACGATTTTTCCCGCCGGGCTTTGTATTCCCTGCTGGATAGCGTGGAGGAAATTCGCGCTGACCATAACGCCCAGCTCAAGATCGAGGGCATTGTGGTGAATCAGTTCCAGCCCCGCGCCAGCTTGCCGCAAAAATTGGTGCAGGATTTGGTGGATGAGGGCTTGCCGGTGCTGCCCACTTATCTGTCGTCGTCGGTGAAGATTCGTGAATCCCACGATCTGGCCAAGCCGCTGATTCACATGGCCCCCAGTCATAAAGTGGCGCAGGAATTTTTAGCCCTTCACCAAGCGCTCTGTGCGGCATTAGCGTAACGACGCTCACGCCCCCGTTGCCAAGGCCCGCCGCTGTGCGGGCCTTGTTATTTCTTCATGAGCATGCGGTGTTTGTTGATGCTCATGAGCATGCCGAGGCCGAGAAAAAGCGTCACCAAGGCCGTGCCGCCGTAGCTGATAAAGGGTAGCGGCACGCCCACCACGGGCAGGATGCCGCTCACCATGCCGATATTGACGAAGGCGTAGGTAAAGAAGCTCAAGGTGATGGAGCCGGCCAAGAGGCGCGAAAACAGGCTGGCGGCTTCGGAGGCGATCACCAGTCCACGGGCGATCAGGGCCGAATACAGCAGCAGCAGCACGACATTGCCCACTAAGCCGAATTCTTCAGAGAACACCGCCAAAATAAAGTCGGTGTGCCGTTCGGGGATGAACTCCAAATGGGTTTGCGTGCCATTGAGCCAACCCTTGCCCAAAGGCCCGCCGGAACCCACGGCGATGGTGGACTGGATGATGTGGTAGCCCGCGCCACGGGGGTCGGAGCTGGGATCAATCAGGGTCAGAATGCGCCGCTTTTGATAGTCGTGCATGAGATTCCAGGCCACGGGCGCCGCGCACATGGCGGCAACCCCCAGGCCGGTGATGATTTTCCAGGGCAGGCCCGCAAAGAAGATCACATAGAAACCTGCCGTGAATACCAAAATAGCCGTGCCTAAGTCAGGCTGTTTGGCGATCAAGGCCACGGGCACCATCAAAAGCAGGGCCGACACGAGGTAATGCTTGTACTGAATGGCGCCTTCCCGTTGTTGGAAATACCACGCCAACATTAAGGGTACGGCGATTTTCAGCATTTCCGAGGGTTGAATGCGGGTCGGCCCCACATGCAGCCAGCGCCGGGCGCCCTTAGACACGTCGCCAAACAAAGCCACGGCCACCAGCAGCAACACCCCCAAGGCCCACATGGGCGGCGCGAAATTCTGCAATTTTTGCGGCGGGATTTGCGCCACCAGCCACATGACGGTAAAGGCCACGCCCAGATTGACCAACTGATTGTAGAAATGGTGCGGGCTGGCGCTGTAGATGGACGACAAGCCGCAGGCCAGTAGCAGGGCGACGATGGCCAGGAGCGGGCCATCCAGGGCGTCGGTGAAGCGGAGCCACAGGCGGGTCAGCATGGCTTAATCACTCGTAGTTGCAGAGTCAGCATTCGGTGCTGAAGGGGCGGGCGGCGCTGGGAGTTTGCCCAGCAGGTAGTAGTCGAACACGATGCGAGCGATAGGGGCCGCCGCTTGGGCGCCAAAACCACCGTTTTCCACCAGCACCGCCAGGGCCAGCTTGGGCTTATCCACAGGGGCGAAGGCGATAAACAGGGCGTGGTCGCGGTGTTCCTTGGCCATGCGGGAGGCGTTGTATTTCTCGTTGGCTTTAATGCCCACCACCTGCGCCGTGCCGGTTTTGCCAGCGGTGGTGTATTCCGCGCCCGCAAAGGCTTGGGCGCCCGTACCCTCTTTATTCACCCCTTCCATGGCCCGCTTGATGACCTCGATGTTTTGCGGCTTGAGCGGGATGGTGCGGAGGGGTTCCGGGTCGATATAGGTTTTCGCGCCGGTTTTGCTGTTCTCGATGTAATCCACCAAGTGGGGGCGATACATCACGCCGTTGTTGGCCAAGGTGGCCACCGCTTGCGCTAACTGGATGGGGGTGTAGGAGTTATAGCCCTGGCCAATGCCAATGCTCACCGTTTCACCGGGGAACCAGCGCTGTTTGTAGCGCTTCATTTTCCATTCTGGGGAGGGCAGGATGCCTCTCACTTCGCCGTCGATATCAACGCCGGTGTAGCTACCAAAGCCAAAGGGCGCCATAAATTCGGCGATGTTTTCAATGCCCATGTCGGTGGCGAGGCGGTAGTAATAGGTGTCGCAGGACACCACGATGGATTTGTACATATCCACCGAACCGTGGCCGCCGGGGGCGTCGTCCCGGAATTTGTGGCCGCCAAAGTCAAAAAAGCCCGGATCGGCAATGGCTTGATTGGGGGTGCGCCGCCCTTGTTCCAGGGCCGCCAAGGCCATAAAGGGCTTGAACGTGGAGCCGGGCGGGTAGGCCCCGGCAATGGCGCGGTTAATCATGGGCCGGTCGGGGGATTCGTTCAGCTCTTTCCAGCTCTGGCTATCAATGCCATCCACAAATAAATTCGGGTCGTAGGTGGGCATGGACACCATGGCCAAAATGGCCCCGGAATTGGGGTCAATCGCCACCAGAGAGCCGCGATTGTTGCGGAACGCGGTTTCGACGATGTGCTGAAGCTTCAGATCTACGGTCAGATGCAAGTTCGAACCGGGCACCGCCGCCCGGCGCGATAGGGCGCGCACGGCCCGCCCGCCGGAATCCACTTCCACTTGTTCAAAGCCGGTTTCGCCGTGCAGGTGGTATTCGTATTTTTGCTCTAGGCCGCTTTTGCCAAAGTATTTCGTGCCCTTGTAGTTGTCTTCCAAGGACTCGTCTTCGATCTTTTCTTGGTCTTTGCTATTGATGCGGCCAATGTAGCCCAGCAGGTGCGAGGCCACGCTGCCCTCGGGATAGCGCCGGAACAGACGGGCTTTGACTTCCACGCCCGGAAAGCGATAGCTCTGGGCGGTAAAACGCGCTACTTCTTCGTCGCTGAGGCGGTTGCGAATGGGCAGGGAATCAAAGTCTTTACTTTCTTCCTGCATGCGCTTGAAGCGTTTGCGGTCTTTTTGGTCGATGCTGACAATTTCCGCCAACTGGTTAATGGTGTCTTCTACGCTGGCTACCCGGTTCGGAGTGATTTCCAAGGTAAAGGCGGAATAATTGTTGGCCAGCACCAAGCCATTGCGGTCGGTGATGATGCCCCGTGTGGGCACGATGGGCAGCAGGGCAATGCGGTTTTCGTCGGCACGGGTTTGGTAATACTGGTGCTGCATCACTTGCAGCCAGATAAAGCGGACCAGCAGGATGGCAAAGCACAGCAGCACAAATACCCCGGCCACTTCCAAGCGCCGCCGGAAGCGTTGGGCAAATTCTTCAGAATGCTTGAAATCCATGACGGCGTTTAGATGGGGCGGTTTTCGTCTTTATCCACCGGCTGGAACTGGGGCACCAACAGCAGGAAGGTCAGGCTGGGCCAGAGCAAGAATTCGGTGAGCGACGATAAGAAATACCACCAGCCGGGGAAGTTGGCTTGGGTCAGCAGGCGCACCACCAGAATCACGGTTTGAATGCCGAGGAAGAGGGGCAGCAGATGCAGGGCTTGTTGCCAGTAGGGAAACCACAAAATGCGCCGGGACAGGGTAGAGGCGCCATAGGCTGCCAGCACGTAGGCCAGGGAATGCTGGCCCAGCAAACTGGTGTGGGCCGCATCCATAATCAGACCCAGAATAAACGCCGGGCTCATGCCCACCCGGTGCGGCTCGCGCATGCACCAGAAAATAATCACCATGGCCACCCAATCCGGTATCCCCGGCAATTTGCCGAGGGGAAGCAGATTTAAGACCAGGGCCAGGAGCAACGAGGTGTGGATGAACCAGGGTTTAACCGGCAACAAAATCCGGTTCGAGCTGTGGGTGGGCTGCATGGCTTAGGCGGCCTTCCGTTTTTTGCTGGCCTTGGCGGGCTCAGGATCGGGGGGCGGCGGCCCGGCCTTGTTGGGCTTGCTCAGAATCAAGACCAGATCGTTATGCTCCACCCCGGCTAAGGGGGCGCACAGCACGCGGGCATAAGCGGCATCGCGGCGAATGGCAATCACCTTGGCAATGGGCAGGCCGGGCACATACACATCGTCGAGGCCCGAGGTTTCCAATACGTCGCCTTCTTGAATGTCGGCATTGGCGGCAATAAAGCGCAGCTCTAGCTGGCCGTCGCCAGTGCCAAACACCACGGAACGCAGGCCCGTGCGCGCCACCAACACCGGCACGCCTTGGTTTTTGTGGGTGACGAGGGTGACTTCGGACTGGAAAGGATAGATGCGGGTTACTTGGCCGATCACGCCCGTGCCGTCCACCACTGCTTGTCCGGCTTGGATGTTGTGCTGGCTGCCTTTATCCACCAAGACCTTGTGGCTAAAGGGATCGCGCACGTTGTACAAAATTTCAGCCGCCACCCCTTTCACGGGTTGGCGCTGTCGCATGTCCAGCAGGGCGCGCAGTTGTTGGTTTTCTCGGTCGAGCTGTTCTTGGCGCAGGGCCACCACGCCCGCCTCGGCTTCGCGTTTTTGCAGGCGGGCGTTTTCAGCGCGCAGGCTATCAATGCCGTGGAAATGGCTGCCCAGTTCCATGACCAAGGCCGTGGGTGTGTAGGTGAGCTGTTGCAAGGGATAGGTGGCTACAGCCACGGTTTGCCGCACCACTTCCAAATAGCGGAAACGGTAATCCACCACCAGCAAGGTGATGGAGAGCAGGGCGAAAAACACCATACGCGCCCGTTGCGACGGCCCCCGCTGAAAGAACGGCGGTAATTGATGATGCGAAGACGCCATGGAAAGAGAAGAGCTAGGAGTCCGCAAGCACTAGGGGGTGAGGCCTGGGCATTGCCCTCAGACCTCACCCCCTAGCACGGATCGGGAATTATTCGCTGGCGAAAATGCTGGCCAATTTATCCATCTTGTCCAGGGCCATGCCTGAGCCCCGTACCACGCAAGTGAGCGGATCTTCAGCCACCACCACCGGCAAGCCGGTTTCTTCCATGAGCAAGCGGTCTAAATCGCTTAACAACGCACCGCCGCCGGTGAGCACCATGCCGTGTTCGGCAATATCGGCACCCAGTTCGGGCGGGGTTTGTTCCAAGGCGATTTTCACGGCGGAGACGATTTGGTTGAGCGGGTCGGTGAGGGCTTCCAAAATCTCGTTGGAGGAGATGGTGAACGCACGGGGAATACCCTCGGCCAGATTGCGGCCTTTCACTTCCATTTCGCGCACTTCCGAACCAGGGAAGGCCGAGCCGATGTGCTTTTTGATGGATTCGGCGGTGGTTTCGCCAATCAGCATGCCGTAGTTACGGCGGATGTAGTTAATGATGGCCTCGTCAAATTTGTCACCACCCACCCGGACGGAACCCGCATAGACCATCCCCCCCAGGGAAATCACGCCCACTTCGGTGGTGCCACCACCAATATCCACCACCATAGAACCCGTGGCGTCAGACACCGGCAGACCGGCGCCAATGGCAGCGGCCATGGGTTCTTCAATCAGGAATACTTGGCTGGCACCCGCACCCAAAGCAGACTCGCGAATGGCGCGTCGTTCAACTTGGGTGGAGCCGCAGGGCACACAAATAATGATGCGTGGGCTGGGGGAGAACAAACGGGATTCGTGCACCCGTTTGATGAACTGCTTCAACATTTGCTCCGTGACGGTGAAGTCAGCAATCACACCGTCTTTCATGGGGCGAATAGCAGTAATGCTACCGGGGGTCTTACCAAGCATCATCTTGGCTTCTTTACCCACGGCTTGAATAGTCTTTTTGGAGTTGGGGCCGCCTTCGGTACGGATGGCAACTACCGAGGGTTCATCCAGTACGATGCCTTTGCCGCGCACGTAAATCAGGGTGTTCGCGGTGCCCAAGTCGATGGCGAGGTCGTTGGAGAAATAGGAACGGAAAGTGCCAAACATGTCGGAAAAGCCTGTCGGGAAACGAAAAAAAGATTGCCCGGCAAAGCTGGCCGAGCACGCTGCGGAAATTTGGGCCGGTATGATACCCTAGAAAGCTTTGTCGGATAAACTTTCGAAAGGCATCCATGTCCCTAAACCTGGAGCAAGTGCAGCGCATAGCCCAGTTGGCGCGCATCGAGATTTCCCCCGCTGAGGCTGAGGCCACACGCGACCAGTTAAATCACATTTTTTCATTGATTGAGCAAATGCAAGCGGTGGATACCAGCGGCGTTGCGCCCATGTCCCACGCCCAAGATGTGTCCCTGCGTTTGCGTAGCGATGCCGTCATTGAAAGCGACCGCCGCGCCGCCTTCCAAGCCGTGGCCCCAGAGACCGAAGCCGGCTTGTATCTGGTGCCCAAGGTTATTGAGTAAGGGGTGAGGAGTGAGGGGTGAGGCGTTTCTTCGCCCTTCATACGTTGTCCCCTAAACGAACAAACTGACTGGAGCTGGGAACGAGCGGCGGGTGCGAGCGGGTTTTACCCCTCACTCCTCACTCCTCACCCCTCACAACTCATGCTAAACAAGACACTAAAGCAACTCTCCGCCGCTCTGACGGCTAAGGAAATCAGTTCTGTGGAACTGACCAGCCTGTTTCTGGATCGCATCGACGCCCTAAATCCCAGCATCAATGCCTTTATTACGGTGGATCGGGACAAATCCCTGGCCGATGCCCGTTTGGCAGATGAGCGCATCGCGGCGGGCAATGCCGGGCCGCTCACCGGCATTCCGGTGGCCCATAAAGACATCTTCTGTGCCGAAGGCTGGCTCACCACCTGCGGCTCGAAAATGTTGTCCAACTTCGTCAGCCCCTACGACGCTACCGTGATCCGCAAATTTAAAGAGGCGGGCGCGGTATCCCTGGGCAAGACCAATATGGACGAGTTCGCCATGGGCTCCTCCAACGAAACCAGCTTCTATGGCCCGGTGAAAAACCCCTGGGACGTGAACCGGGTGCCCGGTGGTTCCAGCGGTGGCGCTGCCGCCTGTATCGCAGCGCGTATGGCTCCGGCGGCCACGGGCACGGACACGGGCGGTTCCATCCGTCAGCCCGCCTCCATGTGCGGTCTGACCGGCTTGAAGCCCACCTATGGCGTGGTGTCCCGCTACGGCATGATCGCCTATGCCTCTTCCCTGGATCAGGGCGGCCCCATGGCCAAGTCGGCGGAAGATTGCGCGCTGCTCTTGAACGCGATGGCCGGGTTTGATGAGCGGGATTCCACCAGCCTGGAGCGCCCGGCGGAAGACTATGGCCGGGATTTAAGCAAGCCCTTAAACGGCCTGCGCATTGGTCTGCCCAAAGAATTCTTTGGTGACGGTATGGACGCCGACGTGCGCGCTGCGGTGGATGCGGCCCTAGCCCAATACCGGCAACTGGGCGCCACCACGGTAGAGGTGTCGCTGCCCAATTCCGGTTTGTCCGTGCCTGCCTATTACGTGCTGGCTCCGGCAGAAGCGTCTAGCAATCTGTCCCGCTTTGATGGCGTGCGCTACGGCTATCGCGCCCCGGAATACGGCGACCTGAAGGACATGTACCAAAAGAGCCGCGCTCAGGGCTTTGGTGCCGAAGTGAAGCGCCGCATTTTGATTGGCGCCTATGTGCTCTCCCACGGCTACTACGACGCCTATTACCTGCAAGCCCAGCGTTTGCGTCGTCTCATTGCTCAAGACTTCGTGGCCGCGTTTAACGATTGCGACCTGATTGCCTGTCCCGCCAGCCCGTCCGTGGCTTTTGGTCTCGGTGCCAAGAGCGCCGACCCGGTGCAGATGTATCTTTCTGACATTTACACCTTGTCCACCAATTTGGCGGGTTTGCCCGGCATGTCCTTGCCCTGTGGCTTTGGCGAAGGCGGCATGCCCGTGGGCCTGCAACTGATCGGCAACTACTTCAGCGAAGCTCAAATGCTCAACGCCGCCCATCAGTACCAGCTCGCCACCGATTGGCATCTGCGCCAGCCCACGCTCTGATTGATTGGAACGTCCATGCCCAAACATCCCCTCGCCAGCCATTTCGATAACGTGCAAGTGCAAGACATCATCGAGGAAGCCATGCTGTACATGTGCGCTTGCCCGGCCCAGGTGGGAACGGAGGTGCTGCGTTTGCGCGAGGTGTACAGCTATCAACAAGCCTGTATTACCAAGGGCACGGTGATGGAATCCGTGCATAGCAATATCGCCGCAGCGGCTAAGCAAGCCCATGATGTTATGGAAGAATGCTTGCTTCAGGTCTTGGAAATGGAAGGCTGGGATACAAAGAGCTTAAAGATGCCCGAAGGCTTGCGTGAGCTGCGCGAAAAAACCCTTTTGGATGATTAAAACAAGTGCTTTTTTATGGGGCCTTTCAGGTAGGCCTGCGTAGAGAAAGCTCTCACGAGGTAATACAGCAATGCAATGGGAAGTCGTTATCGGGCTGGAAACCCACGCCCAACTGAATACGGTGTCTAAGATTTTCTCCGGCGCGGCTACCGCCTTTGGCGCGGAGCCCAATGTGCAGGCCTGCGCGGTGGATATTGCCCTGCCGGGGGTGTTGCCGGTGATGAACAAGGGCGCGGTGGAGCGGGCGATTCGTTTCGGGCTGGCGGTGGGTGCCACCGTGGCGGAAAAGTCGGTGTTTGCGCGCAAGAATTACTTTTATCCTGATCTGCCCAAGGGCTACCAAATCAGTCAGTTCGAGTTGCCCGTCGTGCTGGGCGGCACCATCACCATTCAGGTCGGTTCCGGCGAATCCGGCTACGAGAAAACCGTGCGCCTGACCCGCGCCCACCTGGAAGAAGACGCGGGTAAATCCCTGCACGAAGATTTTCAGGGCAAGTCCGGTATCGACTTGAATCGCGCCGGTACGCCACTTCTGGAAATCGTCTCCGAGCCGGACATGCGTTCCGCCGCCGAAGCCGTGGCCTATGCCAAGGCGCTGCACAGCTTGGTGCAATGGATCAACATCTGCGATGGCAACATGCAGGAAGGCTCCTTCCGTTGTGACGCCAATGTCTCCGTGCGCCCCAAGGGCCAAGCGGAATTCGGCACCCGCGCCGAAATCAAGAATTTGAACTCCTTCCGCTTCCTGGAAGAAGCCATCAACTACGAAGTGCGGCGCCAGATTGAGCTGATCGAAGACGGCGGCAAGGTGGTGCAGGAAACCCGCCTCTACGACCCGGACAAAAAAGAAACCCGCTCTATGCGCTCCAAGGAAGACGCCCACGACTACCGCTACTTCCCCGATCCCGACCTGCTGCCGCTGATGATTGCTGGCGAGTGGATAGACCGTGTCAAAGGCGAAATGCCCGAGCTGCCCGCCGCCATGAAGGCGCGCTTCCAAGCCGAGTTTGGCGACTCTGGCCTGACCGCCTACGACGCCACCACGCTCACGGCGTCTCTGGACGTGGCCCGCTTCTTTGAAGCCAGCGTCGCCGTCGCTGGTCGCGCCAACGCCAAGCTGTGCGCCAACTGGATCATGGGCGAACTCTCCGCCCGCCTGAATAAAGAAGGCCAAGACATCGCCGCCAGCCCCGTTTCCGCCGAACAACTGGCCGGACTGGTAGCGCGCATCGCCGACAACACCATCTCCAACGCCATCGGCAAGAAAGTGTTTGAAGCCCTGTGGAACGGCGAAGGCGCCACGGCAGACGCCGTGATCGAAGCCCAAGGCCTAAAACAAATCACCGACACCGGCGCCATCGAAAAGATCATCGCCGACGTGCTGGCGGCCAATCAAAAATCGGTAGACGAATTCCGCTCCGGCAAAGAAAAAGCCTTCAATGCACTGGTAGGTCAATGCATGAAAGCCACCAAAGGCAAAGCCAATCCGCAGCAGGTGAATGAGTTGTTGAAGAAGGCGTTGGGGGCGTAAGGGAAGACGGAATAGGCACGGCTTCACTCAATATTTGTGGGTAATGTTGTGCCTATTTTGTTAGATCAGATTGGTTATCTTGTTTTCCACTTACGAAAGTTTATTGAGTGAGAAAACGGTGAGTCTACGTAACTTTGCCACCTCTTTGATACTTTCTTGAAAAATATAAAGGTTTTTTATGGAACAGTTTGATCCAAAGAATAAAATATCCTTTGAAGAATTTAAGCTCTTTTACGAATCCACGGAAAAGGTCACGGATCGTAGAAATACTGCTAATACCTGGAATTATTCAATTTGCACCGCGATATTGGGTGCAATTGCTATGATCATAAATTGGAGTGTTGGCAAACCGGAGTTTATTTTTACAGGTGTTTCTATTGTAGTGATAAGCTTTCTACAACAAATACCTCTGCTATATGATCGGAATCTGGTCATCTGAGACAGGGATTGTAGATGTTGTTAAAAGGACTGGATTTAACGGAAGAAGAGCGCAGCCGGTTAGAGGAGATT
>JACCDO010549587.1_pt1 | contig 24601 bp, 26 predicted proteins | sample 7446101 | NCBI WGS metagenome assembly JACCDO01 (sample SAMN15323440, study PRJNA562643) | freshwater metagenome | isolation source: river surface water | place: USA:Blue River Watershed | collected 2017-08-16 | reverse complement strand
TTCTTCTTTTTGCCTCTTTATCATCAATTAGCCCAGCATTTAAATCCGCATCTATCGCCATTTGTTTTCCAGGCATTGCATCTAATGTAAATCTGGCAGAAACTTCAGCGACTCGCCCAGCACCTTTTGTGATAACGATAAAATTAATCACAACAAGGATAATAAAAATAATTATCCCTACGGCATAATTTCCCCCAACAACGAATTCTCCAAATGATTTAATGATTTCTCCTGCCGCAGCGGTTCCATCACTTGCTCCATGTAGTAAAATATTTCTTGTTGAAGCAACGTTTAGTGAAAGTCTCAAAAGAGTAGTGACAAGAAGTATGGATGGAAATGTCGAAAAATCTAAAGGTTTTTTGGCATACACAGACATCAAAAGTATCGCAACCGAAATAGCGATGGATAAAGCGAGAAACAAATCCAATGCCAAGGGAGGCAATGGAACTATCATGACTCCAATTATAACAATTAAAGAGAACGCAATAGCTAATTCTGAATTTTTAGAGAGAATTTGAATTTTTTGAAAAAACCCATCCATGGTTTATTCCTTTAATCCCGTCCTGGGAAATTAGCTTAGAGCTTTTTTCTTTCTTCTAAGCTTATAAACAAATGCAAGAATCTCTGCGACAGCTTTGTAAAGGCTGCGAGGAACTCCTTGACCTACCTTCACAGTTTTATAGAGAGTTCTTGCTAGCATGATATTTTCTACAATTGGAATATCATTCTCTTTAGCAATCTCTCTAATTCTTAATGCTAAGTGATCTGCTCCTTTTGCAACTAATGCAGGAGCAACCATCACTTCTCCATCATACTTTAATGCTACACTAATATGAGTTGGATTTGTAACAATTACATCAGCTTTTTTTACATCATTCATCATTCTTTTCTGGGCCATTTGCCGTTGTATCTGACGAATTTTGTTTTTTATTTCTGGATTTCCATCTTTTTCCTTTGCTTCTTGCTTCGCCTCTTGCTTGGTCATCATCATCTTTTTGTGATAAGACCACTTCTCCCAGGCAAAATCAGCAAGAGCGACAATTCCAAGCCCTAAAAGTAGAGAAAAACCGAGTTTAATAATCAAGGTTTTACTAAACATTAGTGATGTCGAAACATCGGAAAAAAGAAATCCTAAAAACGACGGTAAAATGCTCTGGATAACCGAAAAAGTAATGGCGATGAGTAGGCAAAATTTTAAAATACTTTTCACTGTTTCCATTAATGATTTTTTAGAAAACAATCTTGAGAAACCATTAATTGGATTAATCCTTTGAATATCTGGAGTAATTATTTCTGGTGAGTACAAAAATCCGATTTGAATAAATTGAGCAAAAATTCCAATAGAAATAGAAACTAGAAAAGAAGGTCCGACTGCTTTTATTAAAAACCAGCATGATTCTGCAATGATTTCTAAAAATTTTTCTTTCGCATAGATTGATCTAAAATCTTGAGAATACAACCAATCAAGATATTCAATAAATAATTCATAAACATAAACACTACAGATAAGAACGGTCAGCAGTGAAGAAGAAAGTAATAGTACACTACTTAGTTCTTTCGAAGATGCAACATCACCTTTCTTCCTAGATTCCTCTAATCTATATTGGGAGGGTTCTTCGGTTTTTTCATCATTATCAGCTTCATCGGCCATGAATTATCTCACTATTTAAAAGTCACAAATTGAAACCAGTTCGCTAGGTTTTCTACATAGATTTCAAAACTAACCTTAAAGAACTCATCAATAATTCCCAAAAATAAAAGAAGTCCTAAACCAATATTAACGACAAAGCTTACCATCAATACATTCATCTGAGGAACTGTCCTTGCCACTATTCCAAACACGAGATTCATGAGCAAGTTTGCAAAGATAAGAGGCCCTGAGAGTAATAGAGATGAATTGAATGCTGATTTAAAAAATAACAGAAAGTATTCTGGGGAAGTTAAAAGCCTTGAAGAGTCAAAAAAGTTTAAAGAAAAAAAAGAAAGATATACCCCTTTAAAAATGGGAACTAGTGCCCCTGAGCTTAAAAGTAATATTAAAATTGTCCATTCTAACATTCTTTCAAATGGACCAACTTGTTGTGCCTGAGTTGGATCAAAATAAGTTACAGATGAAAAACCTACCTGCTGAGTTAAAATACTTCCCGCAGCGGTAAAGAGACTCATGATAATCTTTACTAAAAAACCAATTAATAAACCCACCGTCGTATGAAACATCACAAGGATCCACAAATTTTCATGACCTAAGGTTTTAACTTCTGAGTACAAAACATTCTGAACATTTGGAAAAAATGCATAGGAAATAATAAAGGACATTAATATCTTAACGATATTAGGAACCGCCACATTATCAAATAATGGAATTTGAAAAAGAACAGCTAACCACCTGGAAAATCCAACCCCAAATGCTGCTAGCATTAACTGATCATTAATCGAAACATTCATCATCGTTTAATGAGCTCCGGAATACTTATAAACAAATCCCTAGTAAATGACGTCATTGTTTCCATCATCCAAGGACTAAAAATTACTAGAGCTGCAACAATAACCAGAATTTTAGGTATGAATGAAAGTGTTTGTTCGTTCAATTGTGTTACCGCTTGAAAAATTGAAACGAGAATACCAACAACCATGGCACCAAGAAGCATTGGAGCAGAAAGCATCAAAGCAACTTTAAGGGCCTGAGAAACAACTTCCACAACGAATTCATTTTCCATATTTCACCTAAGTGTTAAAAGATCTTAGAATCGCGCCCGTCACGAGTTGCCAACCATCAACCAAAACGAATAAAAGAAGTTTAAATGGCATTGAAACCAGCATTGGAGGTAACATCATCATCCCCATTGCCATTAAAACAGAAGCAATAACCATATCTAGAACGATAAATGGGATATAAAGTAAAAAACCAATTTGAAAAGCAGTCTTTAATTCAGAAATGATAAAAGAGGGAACAAGATAGAAAAATGGCACTTCTGAAATGTTATCTGGCGCTGGAGCATTAGTTACATCATAAAATAGACCAATATCACCTTTTCTCACGTGCTTTTCCATAAAGCCTCTTAAGTCTTTTTCTAATCCCTCTAGTGCTTTTACCCCATCAATTTTTTTTTCAGAATATGGCTTAATTATATTTTCATACATGGATTTTCCTGTTGGCATCATCACAAAAATTGACAAAAAAAGAGCAAAGCCAACAAGAAGCTGGTTAGGAGGCATATTCTGAGTACCCAAGGCTTGTCTCATAAAAGATAGTACGACAATAATTCTAGTAAATGATGTGCACAAGATAATGATGGCCGGAGCAAGGGTAAGGACTGTAAAAAGCAATAAGACTTCAATTGTATCAACTAAATTTGTTCCCTGACCAAAATTAACACTTATCCCTGGTAAATTTGTTGCTTGGGCAAATGATTTTGAATTTAAAAGTAATGTAATAAGTCCCAAAAAAAATTTCATCAGTTTACCCTATTTTCAATAGGTCGTAATTTTTTTGCTTTCTTTTTTAACTCATCAGAAAATTTAACAACATCCTGCTTAAGTGTATTTATCTGACTAGATTCAGGAGTAGACTCAAGAATATTTTCTTTTAATTTAATATTTAAATTATCTTGATCCTCGGCGAGACCCATTTTTTCATCAAAATTATCTCCGGCCACCAATTTTTCCGTTTCCTTGATAAGTCCCGAGGTATCTGAAATTTCCGTCATAAAATTAAGTCCATTATCAGTGTTTGAAATCAGAAAAATTTGTTTGTGAACTTTTACTAAAAGAAGTGATTTCTTAGGAGCGATATAGGATGTATTCAAAACTTCAATCAACTTTGAGTCATTCAAAAAACTTAATTTCCCTCTTGAGAGAAACCCTTTTTTCATGACTTGAACAATTCCGTAAAATAGACCCAAGACAAACAATAAAAATATTGAAAATTTAAAAACGTATCCACTAAAAGAGAATTCTTTTGAATCTTGAGGCTTTGTTTGATTTGATCCATTTAGATTAGATGACATCTTTGTTGAGACTTCATCTATCCTAACCAAACTTTCTTTCGTATTGGTTTTTTTCTGATCTTCTTTAATTAATTTATTTAAATATTTCTCATCAAGTTCTTCTTTAAGGACTACATTTTTCTCAACTATGTTACTTAGATCAGTCTGAGTAGATGCTATTAAACTAGGAGTATGTAAAACTTTAGAAAGTTGAGTGTTTGAAACAATGGTTTTTTTATTTCTTGGAAAAGAAATTTCTAAGCTATTATTTCTATAATTGATTTGTACAGTGTCTTGGCTAACGTGATAAGGAAGAACCGCTTTAATAACGGCCTTATTATTTAAATTATAGGCAGATAGTTTTGCACCGTTAACATTTTTATTGATTAAATTAAATCCATCACTGTTTAACATTTCAATTTCTATAACATTTTGATTAACTCTAACGTCTGGAAGATCGAGTGAATTCCCCAAAACAGAAGCTATAATAATTCCCTGTGATTCTTGTAGTTTTAAATCTAGATTTGTCACTTTGACACCTGCAAGCCCTGGTAGCGAATAAAGTGTCAAAAGGAACCATGCTATGATTGAGTTTTTAAAATTCATTTTTTGAGCTCCCATTTCTAACTACTTAAGAGATTCAATTCTTTCTAGAGGACTTATAATATCTGTTAAACGAATTCCAAATTTTTCGTTTACGACAACGACCTCTCCTCTTGCAACTAGCTTGCCATTGACGAGAACTTCTAAAGGTTCACCCGCAAGTTTATCTAGCTCTAAAACAGATCCCTGACCTAATTGAAGTAGATCCTTGATAATCACTTTTGATCGACCTAATTCAACACTGACTTTTAGAGGAATATCTAAAATAAAATCTAAATTTTGAATTCTAAGTTTATTTAAAGCATCATCTCCAGCCTTAATTTGATCGGCCAATTCTTTGATTGCTTCTTTATTGGTTTCATTCATTTCTGTTGACGCCATAATTTACTTCCTTATGTGATTCTTCTTGTTATCTGAACAGCTCGACTTCCTTTATATACACCAATTAAACATTTCATCTTCTTTGCATCTTCAATCTCTAAATCCAACTCTCCCGAAACTTCTTGAGAAAGTGGAATCACATCTCCAACTTGAAGACTTATCAAGTCACCAATCGTAATGTCTGTTTCACCTAACTTAACAATAGCTGTTGTCTCAGCACTAGATACATGCTCTTGCATGGACTTAGTCCAAAGAGTATCAACGACATCGTTGTCTGCTTGAAAACTTGAGGATAACTTTTGCTTAATTGGCTCAATTGTCGAATAAGGAACAACGACCATGATTGTTCCTGAAGCCGATTCAAACTCGACTTCAAAAGTAGTCGTGATAATAACATCTGAAGGAGGTACGACACCCACAAATTGTGGGTTAATTTCTGTTCTCACATATTGAGCATCAATGCGATGAACAGGTGCCCAAGCCTCTTCTAAGTCAACGATCGCCATATCCATGACACGTTTCATGAATGATAATTCGATGGAGGTGAATTCTTTTCCTTCAATTTTGGTAAATGGTCTGTCTGTTCCACCAAAATAAGAATCAATAATTGCGTACGCCAACTTAGATTCAAAAACAATAAGAGCAGGTCCTCTTAACTCATTAAATCTCATGATGCACATGCAGGAAGGAATCGGAAGAGTATTGACGAATTCACCAAACTTTAGAAGATCTGTTGAAATCATTGAGATAGTTGAAATTTTTCTTAAACTATTTGAGAGTGAAACACGAAATTGCCTGATGAATCTTTCATAGATAATTTCAAGGATGGGCATTCTTCCACGAATAACCCGGTCTTGGTTGGTTAAATCATAAGGCTGAATGTTGGCATCAGTTTCTTCTACATCTCCAAAATCTGAACTGGACTCAGTAGACTGGGCTGAACCTCCGGAATCACCTTCATCGTTTACGGCATTAAGTAATGCATCGACTTCGTCTTGGCTCAATACTTGGGCCATTATTCCCCTCCTGGGATTTGTAATTAATTAACATCCTGTTAATTAATTTGAAAACTTATGTAATATACGTCTTCAACTCTACCATCAACGAGAAAAGAATTAATCGAAGCCTTGATTTCTTCTTTCAAAAATCCTTTTCCTTCTTTTTTTAACAAATCATCTGCTCTCTTCGTATTAAGAATGCTGATAATGGTGTCTCTAATCTGAGGTTTTCTAGCTTCAATTTCAGGCGCTTTCGCATCATCACTCATTTTCAATACAGCATCTAATCTTACATATCGTCTAGGTCCATCTCCCTGAGCAAGATTAACAGTAAAACCATCGAGCGGTATTAAATTTTCTTTCTTAACGACCTCTGGATTTTTTGCCTCTGCTGCTAATTCTTCATTTTCTTCTGTGACCTTCTGTTCTTTAAGCAATTGAGTAAGGTCAGGTCTCTTCGCCTCTAGCTCCATAAACTTCCACTGAAAATAAGCAACAAGAGACATTGAAATTATATTCACTATCATAAGAATCATTAGGAGTGGATTCTTTCCACCATTTCCACCTGAACTTGGTGCTGCTTGTGCTTTATTTTCCTCTGCCATCTCAAACCCTTCGTTATCCTCATTAAAGGATGTATGTCAAAATTATAACTTTCATCCTCATTTGAAGCAAGAATTGCTATTTCCAATCGGCATATTTTTCCTCATGTCAAATTGATGGCAAAAAAAAAGCCTGACTAAAAGTCAGGCTTTTTATAAAAGCTCAGTTCAATTAAACTTAAAGACTAAGTTTTCCTCTTTTTTGTAATTCCTCGATTAAATTAACAAAATGACTTGTAGGATAAGCTCCTTTTACAGGGATACCATTAAGTAAAAACCCTGGAGTTCCTTGAAAACCATATTTGCTTGCTTGAGACATGTCATGCTCAATGTGTTTATCAATGTCTTCAGATTTTAGATCTTTTTCTAACTTTTTCATATCAACCTTCAGCTCTTTTGCCAAAGATTTAAGAAAGCCATCTCCGTTTTGAAGCTTTTTTTGATCTTTGTAAATTCTATCGTGGAATTCCCATGCTTTTTCTGGGCTTTGTAATTTTATTGCATCAAAATATCTTGCTGCTGGCATCGCCATAGGATGAAAACTTAATGGAAGATGTTTATAAACAAACTTAATCTTGCCTTCATACTTTTTTAATAGCTCCATTACTGTACCATATCCACGAGAGCAAAACGGGCACTCAAAGTCAGAAAACTCGATTAAAGTAATTGGAGCATCTTTAGAGCCTCTAATAATTTCATCATCTCTGATTTCGGCCATAATTGGATTATTAAAACTTTCTTCTAGTGCTTTCTTTTCTTCTTCTTCTCTTTTCTTCCCCTGACCTTCCTGAGCTGCTTTAACAGCACTATTTAAAGCATCAATAAATTTTTCTGGATGTGCCTGAATGGTTTCTGTAATAATCTCCGGATTCTCTTTAAGAATTTTCTTTAATTCATCTTTTGAAGTACACGCCACAGACAAAACTATTAGTGATAAAATACCAAACATCAACTTCATGAATTTCCCTTATGTTAAGTTTTTGGATGTGTTAAATTTAATTTCTATATGGTAGCAAATGAAAGGCGGAATTCAACCTTCTGATTTCGATTTTGTAAAATTATTCTGAATATAGTCTAAATACTTATTTAATTTTCTAGTTTGTTCACGAATGTGGGCGTAACCAACCAGGTGTACCCGACTAGAATAGTTCCCCTTCATGAAAGAGCGCATCGTTGAAAAAATGCCAAAAGCGGCACCAGAAACTTTGTTATAAATATGAAACCCTAAAAGGACATAAAAAAGAGAGGTAAGAGATACAGTTAAAAATACAAGTTCATCTAAAACAAAAACCTGTTCTAGAAAATATTTGTTTAAAGGCTTAGAGTGAGACAGAGTTCTCTGAGCAAGATCAACCATGTGAACAAAAACACTTGATGCGTTGTCGATAATAAAAACAGAACTGCTAATAGTGATAATAATTAATAAAAGACCAAAATGAAGCATAAAAATTTTATCAGCCACTGGCTTATGGATTTTTGCAAATGATGGAGGAATACTATTGGATACAAGTTCCCCCTTTCTTCTTGACTCTCTCAAATATTCAAAGAAAAACTCAGAAAATCGGATTAAAAGTTTATAGGCACTAAAATCATCAACTTTATAAATTTCATTTTCATTTTCTATAACCGACTCACAATACTCACCTAAATTTCTAAAAGGCCTCATGATTAGCCAGCCAACATAAACACCGATAAAAAATAAACAAATATGAAACATAAAAAGAATTGGAAGATTCTCTATAGCTTCTTGGAAAATATAATCATAAAAAGGTGATTCATCGGCGAAATCTGGAAATCCATGGGCGCGAAAAAAAGCGTGATTAAGGCGAAGTATTTGAAACAAAAAATAATAAACAAAAGATGTAATAAATAATGAAATGCCTGAGACTTTAATACCAACCATCATGATAAATCGAGTTTCATCGTTGCTAAAAAGTTTTCTGTACCTTTGAGCAACTATTTCTAAAATTTTATTCCACATTGATTCATTTTAACTTGGCCTGAAATCTTTTAAAAACAAGGCTTTTTTTTCCTTTTTTTAACTACTTAAATAAAAATCTTTGATTCTTCAAATATTTCACTAAAGTTTTCAACTAGGTCCTTCCGATAAGAAAGAAAATTTCTCTCAACCTGAGAGAGGGAGCTATTAATGAAAGCATTTCTATTCCACTCAATTCTTATTGCTAGCCTGTTTGGAATACTCCAAGGGTGCGGGAAAAATAATGAATCAGGAAAATCAGGATCCACATCTACCGGGCAAATACCAGATCCTCTTTCCATCGATAACACTCCCTACTCCTACCAGGGTGTAAATGTTCAGCAAGTGCTTTTGCAAAACCCTTGTGTTAATGGCTATGCAGGGATGACCGGCCAAACTTCAGCCTACACAAACCAAAGAAGTCAAATACAGGTTGCTTTAACAGGATTCAAAACCCAAGTTAGTCCTGGCGATATTTATGTAGGTGTTACGAGCTATGGAGATGTCGCCGTAGTATCTGGACAAAGCGCAGGTCAGCCACCGCTTTTTGTGGCGTACCTATGCCCAAGATCATTTACTCAGTCTGGTACAGGTCAATTAAGCAATGTTCAATTAGGAGCAAACACTCCAACATGTTTGTTTAAACCAATCACTGCTGCTACGGTTGTATTTCCTGGTGGAGCGACAGCTGATTTTAGATGGCTCGATGGTGGAAATTCTATGAGACAAAAATTCACTCCACCAGTTTGTCTCTAATGATTAATTATTTTCATTTTTAATATAATTAATAACACCAATAGAGATTTTTTTGGCAAGGTCTTCTAGAAATGCGTCTTGCTTAACCTTAGAGAGTTCTTTTTGGTTTGACATAAACCCAACTTCAATCAGTAATCCAGGACGTTTTGAAAGCGCTAAGACATAAAATAAGCCTGGCTTAACACCCCTATCTTCAATCTTATATTGTTTAAGTAAAGGCTTCACCGATTGATGAACTTGGCCCGCTAATCTTTTAGAGAACATCACCGTTTGCTGAACAACTAAATCAACTAGAATCTGATTAATAACCAGTTCCTCTCCCTTTAAATTTTGGTTTTCAGCTTTTTCTACCTTTGCATTGGCCACATTAGAATTATTATCTAAATAATAAAGCTCAAAACCATGATGAGTAGAGTTCGTAGAAGAGTTGAAGTGAACTGAAAGAAATATATCTGCCTTAACAATATCAGCAAGGTCTGCTCTTTCCTGAAGAGTAACAGTTCGATCTAAGCTTCTCGTGAGAAAAGATGACGTCGATTTTGCCAATTCTTTTTTTAGTTTAAGAGAAAATCTTAAGGCTAAATCTTTTTCATAAACTGTCTCTGGTCTTGGCGAATTGATTCGTCCAACTGCTCCGGACTCGTCTCCTCCATGACCAGGATCAATCAAAACCACTTTAGAATAAACGTCAAAAGATATGACTATCAAAAGTCCAATCAAATATTTCATCTAATAAACTTTCTTCATTCTATGTCTAGGAAAATAAAAAGAGAGAATTTGGCGGTAATCATAGCCTCTTTTTGCCAACTCTAAAGCGCCCAACTGACATAAACCCACTCCATGACCATAACCTTGTCCCTGTACTTCAATGCTATCATTATATTGAGACAAAATAAAATAATTAGAAGGTAACAATTCTCTACCTGCAAGATTTCTCAGATAGGATTTTTTAACAATATGAAGTCTGTCTCCATCATAAAATCTCACTTCTGAGTTTTGATAAGAGTCTGGCATGATTTTTAAATCAGAAGTTTTCAATTCATCAGAATAATATTTTTTTAAGACCTGATCTATCATAGAAGTCATTTTTTGGTTTTTAATCTTAAAATTCCAGTCTTTCATTCCTGTATGTCGACAGAATGTACACTCCACAGAACGATACCCTTCCTCAACTCCACCCCAAACTTGATCTGGCCTGAAAGTCTTGCCTCCACATTTTGAGTGAAAAAAAACAGGTGCTATTTTACCTGATGGAGAAACCAAAATCTCCCCAGAAGTTTCGCGAGAAGCTTGAAGTGTTAATTTAGTTATATCATTAAACGTTCCTGAAACTTGGTCTTTTTCAGATGATTCAAGGTGATAAAATTTATCATCTTCAAATGAAATATTTTTATTTTTTTTAATTCTTTCAAGTGCATAGGTTCTGGCCGCAACCGCTTGTGCTTTGAGTGCTTCCACTGGCCAGGTTCCATTCATTTCTTTTGATAATAAAGTTGAAATATAAGCTTCAAGCGAAACATTGTTAACAAGATCACAGCTATCACGATGACTATTTGTTAATAGCTGTAACTCTCCTTGATATTTTTTATTTCCCCAAGAGATGAGTCCAGAGGGGGAACTCAAAGAAGCAACAATGAGTGGCGTTTTAGGAATTGATTTATTTCTTTTAATCTTAGACTCACAATTAAATGCAATCGCTTTTTTACCTCTATATTGTTTTGTCGTTCTCTGGAGATGAAAATCTTTTTTTATATCTAATCCTTGAACAAGAACTTTATTTAAGGATTTTCCAATAAGAACTTTCACAGTCGGCACCGCTGCAAATAAAGAGTTAACAAATAAAAGAGAGAAAAGAAAACTTCCTGTTTTAATCACTTAATTCCTTAATCCTTGGAATTAAAAATAACTGCTAGATCATCATAACGCTAAAAGTAGAAAATTTATGAAAATTTTTCTAAAAATTTCATGATTTTTTGCATATCAACCCAAGCTGTTTTTTTCATGTTTTGATTAGTTTCAAGAATACTTGGATGATAGAGAGGGACTATATCGAAACTAAAGTTGTCAGATATCTTTTTATTGAAAAATTGACCGTGAATAAAATTTAATCTTTCTGAATTGTTAAGCATCAGATTAGTGGACTTTGATCCTAAGGTAACCATGATTGGAATTTTGAAATATTCACAAAGGGCGAGCAACTCTGAGGAAAAACTTATCTGATCAAACTCGTATGGGAATAATATAAATTCATCAGAACCTAAATTCATGGCCTGAATCATTTTTTTAAATAAATTCGCCGTTGAATCCTGAAAGCAAACATTGAGTTGATCTAAAAATGCGTCACCAGAAGTGACATCGGCAACATCCTGCCTCTGAATCTCAGAAATAAATAAAATCTTTATTTTTCCAGATATTTTATTATTCAGAAGTCTGTTTTTTAAATTTTCTGGCAAACAAATAGATTGCAAAATATCATTCAAATTTCTTATTTTTTCAGAAGAAGTTTTAAGACTAATCTCTGCACCATCTAACTTTAATTTGTTATTAGAATTTGAAACTTTTGTCTCAACATATTTCTCTAGAGAGATAAAAATTTTTTTCTGCTCTTCATTTACTTCCTTCGGGAGATTTTCAGACCGATTGGAGAATGCAAACTCTAAATCAGTATTAAAAATATCATCACTAAATCTTTTCGATTTGTTTTTTTTAAGTAATTTTTCTAATTTTTTTTTAAATACCTGATCCATATCAATTGTTTTTAACATAAAAGGGTCAAACTTTCCTAGACCTATATTTGCTAAATTCCAAATTAATAACTACCGATAAGTTAGACATAGGAGAAACTTATGTCTGATATTGATTTTAAATTTGAAAGTTTTGAAGAATATTTTGGAGACGTAGAAGAAGTAAAAAAACTCATTGATGAATGCAAAGTTTGTGGCTCTAAGCTTCTACTTTCACATATGCCTGACTACAAAAACTTACTTGTTCAAGAAACGGCCCGATGTGTTGATTGTGGTTGTGGAAATAGAAGAGTTATTCATGTTCTAAATTAAGCCTCTGTAAGTATTCATAAACAGCGTGAGCTTCTCTTGGCTTTAGTTGAAAAAATTTCAAAATATCATGCTCTGAAAGTTTTTTAAGTTCTAATTCTGTCATTCTATTTAAAGACAGTATCTTTTTTCTGGTTTCATCATTAAGCCCCTTTATTTCATCAACCCAGGATTTTATAAGTTTTTCAGATTCTGCTTTATGGTGAAGTTTTCTTGAAAAACGATGGGCCTCGTCTCTCATTTGGACAATTATTTTAAAAAGAGATGGGCACTTTTTTAATATATATGGATTTGATCTACCAGGAATAATCAAACGTTCTTCCGATTTTGAAAGATCTTTTTCTCTGAAATTTCCTCTCGTTAATTCCTTAGATTTAGCAATTCCCAGCACTGGTAAATCAATCTGGAACTCTTTTAATACTTCCAAAACAGTATTTACTTGAGCTATTCCCCCATCGATAATAAAAACATCAGGAAGTAGCCCCTTTTCAATTCTTCGAGACACAACTTCTCTCATCATGGCAAAATCATTATTTCCCTCTGGTCTTTCTTGGAGATGATAATAGCGATATCTTGTTTTGTCGGCCTTTCCATCTTCAAATACAATTTGAGAAGCCGTCGGAGAAGATCCTTGCCAAATGGCCACATCATAGCACTCTAAAATTCTTGGCCTCTCATTCAAAGAAAGAAGTTCTTTTAGTTTATTCAAACCTACAAACACACTATCTTGATTTTCTTGTCGTACTCTTTGCGATTCTTCTGCATGGGTCCTGCACATATCTATGAGATTTTGATATTTTTTTGATGGCCCTGATATTTTTACTTTTCTATAAGACTCAAGAGCAAGGGCAAGATCACTCTCTCCCTGAATAAATCCATCTATAACAATAGTCTCGGGTAACAAATCAAAAGAATCCGAATAGTATTGAAAAATTTTCAACTGAAATTCTTCTTCCAAATTTTCAATTAATTCACTTTTTAAAAAGTGAAAGTTTTTTTGACCTAATAACAATCCATTTCTGACGAGATAAACAGATAAATCTATTTCGTTCTCTCCTATGTAATTTGACCAAATATCGACATCCTCTTCATCTACTAGTGATTCAACTCTCTGATCAAAAGATTGCGTATAAAAATTTTCTAAAATTTGTAGATAATCTCTTAGCTGGGCTGCTTTTTCGAATTCTTCACTTTCTGCAAATTCAATCATTCTATTTTTTAATACTTGAAGAGTCTTTTTAGCTTTTGAATGACTTTTAAAAAAATCTAAGGCAATGATAATATTTTTTTCATATTCATCTTTGTTTATTAGACCTATACAAGGTGCTGTACATTGACCCATTTGGTAATAAAGACAGGCCGTTTTTCTTGATTTAAATTCACTCAAAGAGCAATCTCTCAGTCCAAATGACTTCGTTAATACTCGAATGATTTGCGATATATTGGAGCCAGTTGGAAAAGGACCAAAAATTTCGTGATTTTTATTCTTTTTAGGACGCCTAACAAATTCCAATCGAGGAAAGGGTTCAGAGTGATTAACCAAAACGTAGGGATAACTTTTATCATCTCTGAGTCTAATATTATATTTAGGAGAATGCTCCTTAATGAGGTTATTTTCTAAAACAAGGGATTCTGCCTCTGAATTTGTAATAATAAATTCAAATTCCCTAACATGGGAAACCATAAATTCTGTTTTCAAGCTCTTAGGAGATTGATTGAAATAAGATGTCACTCGGGATCTTAGTTTTTTTGCTTTTCCCACATAAATGACAAAACCATTTCTGTCTCGCATTAAATAGCATCCAGAATTCAATGGTAAGGTTTGGGCTTTTTTTAATAATTCATCAATTATCGACATACCGACTTCATTTTGACTCTTCCAAGTATCTTTGGCTATAATAGTAAGATTACAGTCTCAATAGAAGGGTGCCACAATTCCCTCCTAATTAAAACCAAAAGGAAACATATGTCCCAGTTAACGGTTGGCAAAGATGTGCTCTCTTATTGCACAAAATGTAAGCTCAACCTTGGCCATGTGATCGTGGCCATGAAGGACACAAAACATATTGCTAAAGTCAAATGCAATACCTGTGGAACCATGCACGCCTACAAAGATCCAAGCCTTTCAAAGCAAAATAAGACAAGAACTAAAAAAACAACCGCTGCTCCTTCAAAAGTTGTTTCAGTTTCTGATCTTTGGATGGAGAAAATTTCCAACAGCAAAAAGAAATCTATGCCTTATGCCATGGATTCGAAATTTTCTGAAGGTGATATCATTGATCACATCAAATTTGGTCCTGGAATTGTAGAGAAAGTTGTTGATGATAAGATTGAAGTTATTTTCAGACACGAAATAAAAATTTTAGTTCATAAGAAATAAAAAAAGGGAGCTTAAAGCTCCCTTTTTTTTATTTATGTCTTTTAAATGAGATTTTAATAACCGTAATATCCACCATAGCCTCCACCCATACTCACTCCGAATGAAGCTCCCATTCCATAACCAGCGTTCATTGGTGAATATCCAGCAGAGCCATAACCATAACTTCCATAACCATATCCGCCACCAGTGCCCATCTGATAAGACATGCCCTGTTGTTGCATCATTCGATCGTAACTTGAAGCTTGTTGAGAAGCATAATAATCTGCCGTCGGGTTACCCCATCCTCCTGTAGATCCCCAGTAGCCACCGGCGCCCGGATACCCACCTGGATAATAACCTCCAGTTCCTGCTCCACTTCCCCAGCCTCCAGGATAATAACTTCCAGAAGAATAACCAGGATAGTAGCCTCCACCACCAGGGTAAGATCCACCTGCATAGGCTCCAGCTATAGAAATTCCACCGGCCATACCACCAGGATACATTCCTCCCGCGTAGCCTCCAGCATACATTCCTCCTGCATATCCTCCTGGATAACCCCCGGCTATACCACCAGCTATCGAAATTCCTCCGGCCATACCACCAGGATACATTCCTCCTGCGTAGCCTCCGGCATACATTCCTCCTGCATATCCGCCAGGATACATTCCGCCGGACATGCCACCTGCTATGTACATACCACCGGCCATACCACCAGGATACATTCCACCAGCTATTCCGCCTACAATACCTCCAGCGACTCCACCTACATATCCACCCGTTGCATATGGATTATACATTCCATAAGGACCCATCATTCCACCAACAAAACCAGGGCTATATCCTCCTGCCATCCAAGGATTCATTCCTCCACTTAGGCCAGCATATCCGCCCATACCAAAGCCATTACATTGCATTTGTCTTTGTTGTTCAGGTGTCAAGCCTGGTAATTCATTTGCTGATAGGTAAGCAAGATAATTTTGCTGAGCTAATTGGCACTGCTCATACCCAGCTGTCGCAGCTCCGGCCCAAGCAATTTGTGAGTTTTCATAAGCCTTAGCTCCAATGTAAGCCGATCCAAACATGGCGAGTGGTGGTGCAATGGCCCCAGCAATTTCTGCAATTCCTGAAAGAACACTTTGTTGTCTTCCACCAACTCCACAATTCACACAATCTCTTTCATATCTTGAACGAATAGAATGATAATCATCACCCATACAATCAGCATCTCTGCTACTAGAAGAACATCCAAATCGCCCACCGGCACCACCAGATCCACCGCCAGAAATAATCACGGTTGAACCAGACCCGCCAGCACCACCAGATCCTGAATAAATCACTGTTCCTGGAGGACAAGAAGTGCCCTCAGCTCGAACGATATTTCCGTTAGAATCTTTACAAACGATAACCCCAGTTTTCACTGAAACGCCTGCTCCAAGATTAATACTATCATCACCAATAATGTGCCCTTTACCGTCTGTTGGTAAATATTGCTTTTTCACTTTATAAACATCTGGGTACCTTAAGAGACATCGAACACACTCTTCCCTCTCAAATCCTTCTTCTTTACCAATCCAAAGAGTATACCAAAGTCTTTTTGGCTTACATTCTTCATAGCAAAGACCACCAGGAAGAATTGTTCCTTCTCCCTCTAATTCTGTACAAGTAATTGGCCCAGTAGAATCTCCAGATCCAGATCCTCCCGCATTTCCACCACGGCTTCCGCTTCCATTTCCACTTCCGTTTCCATTTCCATTTCCATTTCCATTTCCATTTCCATTTCCACTTCCGTTTCCATTTCCATTTCCGTTTCCGTTTCCACTTCCATTTCCACTTCCATTTCCGTCAGCTCCACGACCGAACTGACCATCAATCTCCGATTTTGGAATACAAACTTTTTTAGTTGCTTCTACGTTGGCCTCTGGACCAGTATCACCTTCATCAATTTGGTATTTACCACCCGGATCATTAGTTTTTTTACAGGTCACCTGGCGACAGTACTTATCCCCTTCTTCAGTCATCCCCGTCATGGTGTACTCTCCACCTTTAGAGCGACAAAAGGATACTGCTTCATCAGTGAATGAATCTGCAAACACATTTGCAAAAGGCACTGACAACATCACAAGAATTGGAAGAAACTTCTTCATATTACCGTCCCAAATTTAAACTCCCTACCCATGGGAGAAAATATACTATTTTTATCTTAGCATCCGATCAGAGTTGTGGAGTGAGGGAAAAAAAATCCCTACTAATACATTTCTCTGACCCTATGGTCGTCAAAAGCTTATCGGCAACTCAATGACTTATCTTTAGTTTAATGAATTCTGGCCGTTTTTTCCTTTTTTTCATAATCTCGAGTCATGGATATTTTTACTCAACATTTTTTTGAATGGACTCTTTTAGTCACTCTTATTCTGGGGTCTATCTATACGCTTAAAATTATTGGGAAAGAAAAAACGACTTTTAAAGAAGAGTCCTATTTGGTGGAATTTGGAAATCTAAGCATGATGATTCCGAACTGGTGGAGCATCACCAAGCAAACAGATTCAATCATTCGTTTTGAAAGAACCGATACGAGGTATGACTGGTTTGCTGAATTTAGTTACATTAGTGACCACCAAAATAAATCAATCCCCCAATTACTTGAGGATAAACTTAATAAAGAGCTTATTGAATTTGACATGGACGTTGTTTTTGAAACAGATTCCAGAGTTTTATTCAGAGACTCTGAAATTCAAGAATACTTTCAGGAAATCACTCGAGTGGAGGGAAAGGGTTCTAAAAACGTCATCGATCGAATCTATTATGACATCTATATAATGAAGGGCCTTAATGATTCTGGTTATTTTATTTTTGAATCAATGAGTTCAGTTCTTAATGGTCTAGTTGAAGGGCCGTATTTTGAAGAGAGTTTGAGCGAACTAAGTTTTGTTAAGAAAACTTAGTTCGCGATGAGATTAACTTCTTTTTGGAGCAAACATTCTTAGTTTTTCAATAATAAAATCAATAAGCTCTTCATCAGAGCAGTAAACATCTTCAACTAGATCATTCGTTAAGAGAAAATTTTTAACTCTAATCGCGATATTATGAAGAGATTCCATCAAATAAAGACCACCAATATTCTCACCATTGAATGACTTAATGATTTCTTTTCTCGCATGATTAAACATTTCTGTTTCAGTTATATCACCAGGAATGTCTTCTCCAAATTTTTCTTCTACTTCCTCAATGGCCTGCTCTTTGATATTTTCATCAGTCGCAAAGCTCACCCCGTATTCTGTAGCAAGTGCTTCAATAAGGTCGGCCCTGTAATCAACAGCAAAATCAATCATCTCAGCTTGTTTAAGATGATTTACAGTGTATGTTGATAGCGCCTTAAGCGTTTCAAAATCAGTTTTCATGAGATCGTCCTTAATTAGGGTAATACATGTTCAGAATAACTAAAAATACTTTGACATACAAGTTAAAGCGTTGTTTTTTTTAATTTCTCTTCAGTTTTGAAGAGAATTTTCTAGTGATTCCACTCAGCGCACTCCCCTCACCCATGATCAAAAGTAAAATTCCATAGATGAGAGCAACTGCAAAAATTTGGAAAAACACCCAAAAGGATCTCTCGATAAAAGACCGACCCAGATAGTCAAGATTAACTAGGTAATTAACGGTTAATCCGCTCAAAATTGCTGCAACGATAATTTTTAATAATCTATTTGGAAGAAAAAATCTCCAAGATAAATCTAAATCTTTTCTTAAGACCAAGCTTTGAAAAAATGAGTTCACTGTCACTGATAAAGTCGTTCCAAGAGCTAAAATTTTAAATCCATAAATTGGTGTTAGAAAGAAACAAAAAGCAATATTAAATCCGATTGATAGTAAAGATCCAATGACCGGAATTTTTTGGCGATCAAGAGCATAAAAAGTTGGAACAAAAATTTTATAAAGCCCATAGAAAGGAAGTCCAAGCGCATACATGCGAAGTGCTTCGGCCGTCATCGTCGTATCAAAAGCGGAAAATTTTCCTCTCTCAAAAATAAGATTAATAATTGGTTCTGCTAAAACATAAAGAATAATTAGTGCAGGCATAACTGTGACAAATGATAGAACGTAGCTCGATTCTAAAATCTTTTTAGCTTCACTTGCATTTCCTTTTTTCCAGGCTTCGGAAAAATGAACCATATTTGAGTTTCCAATTGAAACAGAAAGTATCCCTACGGGAAGTTGGAAAAGCCGAAAACTATAATTCAGCCAGGAAACAGCACCCTGCAGGGTTCCTGTGGCAAGAATAGTTACAACTAATAAATTAATTTGAGTTGCTGCAAAGCCAATGAGTCCAGGACCCAAGAGTTTAAAAACTTTTTTGGATTTTTCAGTCCAAAACTTTTTAGGCCACAACGGTTTTAGGCCATATTTAAATATCAAAGGCAATTGCACTAAGGCCTGCATGAGACCACCTAGAAAAGCCCCGATTCCAAGTGAATAAATGGGATGATATCCCCAAATGGTTAGAAGTCCACTAAGAGAGAGCATCGAAAGAATACTCATAATATTGTAAAAGGCTGGAGCAACGGCCGGAATGAAAAAAACTTTTAGAGAATTCAAAACACCCATAAAGAGGGCCGCGAGTGAAACAAACGTCAGAAAAGGCCCCATGATGCGAGTGAGATTAACTGTAATCGTAAACTTTTCTGGATCATTTTTAAATGCAGGAGCAAAAACAGAAATGATCTCGGGTGCAAAAATAATAATGAGTAGCGAGATAACACTTGTAATAAAAAATAAAAGCCAAAAAAGTGACCACATGAGTTCACGACTTTTTTCTTTTGATTCTTGATTTGTCTCGACAAAAGTTGGAACAAAAGCAGATGAGAATGCACCTTCAGCAAATAGATCTCTTAAAAGATTTGGTATTCTGTAAGCAACTAAAAAAGCATCTGTTACTCCTGAAGCTCCAAAATAAGCGGCCATGACTTGTTCTCTAACGAGACCAAGAATTCTTGAAATAAAAGTAGCAACGGCCATCTTGATAGATGATTTAAGTACAGACATGAAATACCTCTTAAGATTTACATTTTCACTCTAATCGAAGGTGTTTTGCAATCAAAAGAAAGAGATTAAATTAATCATGTAATGGTGAAATTTTGTCTCTGATTTTATGAAGTTCATCAAAAAGTTTCATTTTGTTACCAATAACACTGACTTTCTCTCTAAATCAGGCAAGCAGTTGTTAGCCTTATCTCGTGTTCAGCTAATTTTCTGATTTGATACCCTATATTTAGCAGGAAGCTTTGGAATCAAAAAAGATTCTAGGATGAATACTTTTTTGATCCCAACACACACATCATATAACAGGAAGTTATTTGACGAGCACAAGGAGGGACTTATGTATCTTGCCATTGCCGTTGAAAGAAAAAAACATCTCAAGAATTTCGATGATTACCGGGTTTGGTATCTAGAAATTAACTCCACTGGAGATGTTGTTGGAATCGGAGTTAAGGAGAAAAAAAAATTAGTGGAAAGTTTGTTTGAAAACTACAAACAATTTGGAAAATCTAAATGGAAGGCCTTTCCCAAACATGCTCAATCAACAGTTCCCATTGAGCTTCATGATTTTATTTCAAGAAATGAAAATGAAAACACCCATTTTGGAGATTTACCTACCCTAGACGAATTTCAAAAAGTTCTCGACTCACTGCAGAGCCGTCTAGAATTTAAATCAATTGCCTAAGTACCGAAAAATCCGGGAGGGATTCTTATCCTTCCCGGTCTTAAAGCCTTCGCCTTTTTTCTATGAAATCGTTCTAATTTAGTCCCAATTTTTGTATAGTAAGGCCCTTCCGTATAAAAGGAGTTTTTTATTATGACAAGGCCATTTATTGTTTTTTCTGATGGGTGTGACAAAGAAATTTTTGATTCAATCTCATCACATTCTGGTTTAGAAGTTTATTCAAAACCAAAAGTGACACAAGATGAACTTAAATCTCTTCTTCCAAAGATTAATGGACTCGTCATTCGTTCCGCCACAAAAGTGAACAAGGAACTTATCGATTCAGCTCCTAACTTAAAATATGTCGTCAGAGCTGGAGAAGGAACTGATAATATTGATAAATCTTACTGTGCTCAAAAAGGGATTAAAGTTTCTAATACTCCTGGGGCCAATAATAATTCAGCAGCTGAACATGCAGTTGCCTTAATGCTTTCAGTTCTTCGAAAAACAGCTCAGGCCGATGCTTCCATGAAGCGTGGAGAATGGAATAAAGATGCTTTCACAGGAAATGAGCTCACCAATAAAACTGTAGGGATCATGGGCTTTGGTCGAATTGGACAAATAGTCGCCAAAAGAATTTCTGGATTTGAACCAAAAATTCTCTTCTTTGATCCACTCGTTCACCAGTCTCAAGTTAACTACGCCACTAAAGTGAATACCCTTGAAGAACTTTTCTCTCAAGCTGATATTGTCACAATTCACACTCCCCTGCTTGATGCGACTAAAGGTGTGGTGAATTACGATCTACTATCCAAGATGAAATCCACATCGATTCTTGTCAATGCAGCACGTGGGAAAATTGTCAATGAAGCTGACCTTTATGAAATTCTGAAGGCAAAAAAAATTAAGGGTGCTGGATTTGACGTTTTTGCCAATGAACCACTTGAATCTGAGTCTAAACTTAAAACTCTTGAAAATATCATTCTGACTCCTCATCTAGGTGGATCCACTGAAGAAGCACAATTTCGAGTTGGACAAATGGCCGCTCATCAAATTGTAGAATTTTTCACCAATAATAATCTTCTTCATGAAGTAAAGGCTTAAATCATGCAAACCATGGCCATTATCGGAGCTCAATGGGGCGACGAGGGTAAAGGAAAAATTACTGATCTTCTTGCAGAGAAATGTGATCTCGTTGTGAGATACCAAGGAGGACACAATGCTGGACATACCATTTGGGTAAACGGACAAAAAACTGTTCTGCATGTCATCCCATCAGGTGTTTTACATCCTCATTGTCTTTCCGTTATTGGCCATGGAGTCGTGCTTGAGCCAGAAAATTTTCTTAATGAACTCGCTCGTATTAAAACAATAACGAACGTTGGCCCGCATAATTTAAAAATTTCATCAAGTGCAACCGTCATTACTAGTTTTCATAAACTTTTAGATGCGGCCAGAGAAAGTCATGCCTCAGATAAAATTGGGACCACAGGCAAAGGAATTGGTCCGGCCTATGAAGATAAAGTGAGTCGTCGAGGTATTAAGGTTAAAGACCTTTTAGATAAGGACACCTTAGTTAGAAGAATTAGTTCTGGATACGCCGAAAAAGCTGTTTTATTTAAACATCTTTATCAAATTTCTATTCCTTCAATCGATGAAGAAGTTGAAAGACTTTATCGCTTCGGTGAACTTCTAAAAGATTTTGTGACAGATACTTTTAGTCTTATTGATCAGAGCCTAAAAGAAGGAAAAAAGATTCTCTATGAAGGTGCCCAGGGCATTCTTCTTGATATTGATTATGGAACTTATCCCTATGTGACTTCCTCCTCGACAGCTGGTGCCGGAATTCTAACGGGAGCAGGTATTCCAGGAAGAAAACTTGATGAAGTCATTGGTGTGGCAAAATCCTACACCACTCGAGTTGGTGAAGGACCATTTCCAACAGAGCTTTTTGATGAAGTCGGAAGTCACCTTCAAGTCAAGGGCAATGAAATTGGGGCGACCACTGGAAGAAAAAGAAGATGTGGTTGGCTAGATCTTCCCCTTTTAAAGTACGCCGTGAAGTGCTCCCACCTAACCAGCATAGCTTTTACAAAACTTGATATCCTCTCTGATATGCCGGTTCTTAAAGTTTGTTATGCCTATGAAGTGAATGGACAAGTCGTCGACTGTGCTTTTCCTGGAATTAATCTTTATCACGCAAAACCACTCTACAAAGAGTTTACTCCATTTAAAGATAAATTCGATGGATCTAATCCGAGCGCAGAACTTCAGGCCTACATGAACTTTCTTGAAGAGAGCCTAGGAATTCCAATTGGAATTTATGCTTACGGCCCTGATAGAAATCAAGTCGTCTTTAAGAAAAAATTATTTTAATTTCTTGCCTCAAAATTTTTTGGGGCTTAATCTATATAAAAAAGAGATTAAGCCCCATGCCTGTTTTAAGAATCGTTACATTAGTTTTATGTTATTTTTTATTTCGAGTTGCTTTTGCTGATAAAAAACCTGAAGAAGTCAAAGACAACAGAATTAATTACCCGAAGTCACTAGTTGCTAGTCAACGATAATTTCCCCAAGAAGTTTTCCTCCAACTAAATCCTTCATTAAAACCGGATAAATTTCATTTTTTAAATTAAAATCCGACTTTACCTTCACTCTTAGGTAATTTGAACTATAACCTTCCCAATAACCATCTACCTGTTGCTCAAAAAGCACTTGTGAATTTTTTCCAATCATATTTTTTGAAAATTCATCCAGCTTAGCTTCTCCTAAAAGCATTAAAGTTCTCACTCGATCTTTTTTAACAGCAGATTGAATCTGATCAGTTAGCTTAGCTGCTGTAGTTCCCTTTCTTTTTGAGTAAGGAAAGATATGAAAATGAGTGATTGGCCCGTTTCGAAGAAAATTAAATGTCTCGAGAAACTGCTCTTCTGTCTCCCCTGGGTAACCCACAATCACATCTGCTCCAAATGCAGCTTGCGGGAAATAACTCTTCACCATCTCAAGAATTGATCGGTAATCTTCAATTCGATATTTTCTTCTCATCGAAGTTAAAATCTCGTTGCTGGCACTTTGAAGTGGTATATGAAAATGATCTTGATACTTTCCAGAATTCTTTAAAACCTCTAAAAGTTCTTTTGTCATGGTATTAGGCTCGACTGAACCAAGACGTAAACGATGAACTTCAGGAATATCCGTAACTGCTTGAACTAAATCAACGAGCTTTTCCCCGGAAGTACTTTCATATTCACCAATATTGACTCCGGTTAGAACAATTTCTTTAAATCCAGACTTTGCTAACTTCACGGCCTCTGATTTCGCTTCATCAATTGAAATAGCTTTAGAGCGTCCCCTTGCAAAAGGAATAATACAAAATGAACAAACGTAATTACATCCGTCTTGAATTTTTAAAAACGCTCTCGTGTGAGAATCTGCAGTTGTTGTTGCGGCCCCAAAAAAATCAGCACTCTTATCAATTTTAACTTGAAGCTCAGATTCAGATTCAAGGTAATCAAAAACTTTATATTTCTCTGATGTTCCTAAGATTAAATCTACTCCCTGCATTTGCTTGATCTTGTCTGCTTCCATTTGGGCATAACAACCAGCTACGACGATTTTTCCTTCAGGGGAGCTATTTTGGGCCTTTCTTATTAAATTTCGACAAGAAGAATCAGCTCCATCAGTGACAGTACATGTATTTAAAAAAACCACATCAGCTTTTTCACCAAAGTCGACAACTTCATAGCCTCTTTCAACAAACCCCTGGGCAATTGATCCTGATTCCGAAAAATTCAGACGACAACCTAAGGTGTGAAAAGCAACTTTCTTTTTAATTTCAATACTCTTATCCATTTGATTTGCAATTTATGCGAAGGAATGTTTTTTGTCTAATAACTAGAAAAAAAATACATTTTATTGGGCGATATTTTTTACAATTATTTTGAAATTATTGTTTGACAAAATTCGGCCATAACATTAATTTTAAGCCTCATTTGAAAGTGGTCTCGTAGCTCAGTTGGTTAGAGCACCTCCCTTTTAAGGAGGGGGTCCTGCGTTCGAGTCGCAGCGAGATCACCACTTAATTTACGAGCAAATACCGGTTACGCTCCCATCGTCTAGCCCGGTCTAGGACATCGCCTTTTCACGGCGGTAACAGGGGTTCGAATCCCCTTGGGAGTACCAAATTT
>JACCDO010898686.1_pt1 | contig 24608 bp, 21 predicted proteins | sample 7446101 | NCBI WGS metagenome assembly JACCDO01 (sample SAMN15323440, study PRJNA562643) | freshwater metagenome | isolation source: river surface water | place: USA:Blue River Watershed | collected 2017-08-16 | reverse complement strand
CTGGACGCAGTGGTGTGCCCTCATACATAATTGTTGCCATACCATTTAGCAATGGTCCATAGATGATGTAACTATGGCCTACGACCCAGCCGATATCTGAAGTGGTGAACATGGTTTCACCAGGCTTGCCACAAAAGATATGGTTCATAGTTGACATTAATGCAACCGCATATCCACCGGTATCACGCTGCACGCCCTTTGGTTTACCAGTTGTGCCTGAGGTATACAAAATATACGAAGGATGAGTTGCATCAACCCATTCAATGGGCACGATATCGCTCAGGTGCTTTTGACGCTCAGTAGCATAATCAAGGTCACGGCCAGCAACGGTGGTGAATTCAGTTAGGCCACGATTCACGATCAATACTTTTTCAGGCTTATAACTAGCCAGGGTAATTGCTTCATCAAGGAGAGGCTTGTATGGAACTGCTTTTCCACCTCGCATTCCAGCCTCTGATGTCACTACCATTTTTGGTTTTGCATCATCAATACGGGATGCCAGACTATGGGATGCAAAACCACCAAAGACTACTGAGTGAATGGCACCGATACGTGCACAAGCGAGCATTGCAAAACACGCTTCAGCAATCATCGGCATATAAATCAGGACACGATCGCCCTTGTTGATGCCATTTGCTTTGTAAATAGCAGCCATACGATTGACTTCTTCGTAGAGCTCTTGATAGGTATATGCCTTCTCGATATTAGTTTCGGTAGAAACTGCAACTAAGGCCGTTTGATTTGGTCGCTCTTTAGCGTGACGATCTACTGCGTTGTAACAAAGATTAGTAAGGCCACCCTCAAACCATTTGGCAAATGGGGGGTTATCGTAATTCAGTACCTTATTAAATGGTTTTTCCCAGTGAATTAACTTTGCCTGCTCGCCCCAGAAACCGTCTGGATCTTTTACTGAGCGTTCATGATGTGCTTTATAGGACATGGTCAACCTAATTAAAAAATGACTGAAATTTACGGATTTTTAGTGGCCGCTTTGCTGCTGGAGGAGGCCGAACTACCATTTTTCGCAGATTTTGCAAGTCCTGTCGATGCGGATTTATGCTGAGACGCAGCATTTTTTGCAGAAGAATTACCCTTAGAAGCAGATTTCGCTGTGGCGCACTTGGCGTTTTTAGTGCCCTTAGCTGTTTTTGCACAATTTGAAGCTGACGATGGCGCAGGCTTTTCCAAACTCAAACTGGCATTTTCAGCCATCGCTGATGAAACGTCGCCAGCACGAACACTGGTCTTTGGTATTAATACGGTGGACCCTGCCTTAATGCGCATACCCTTTGGAATTCCATTGACGGATCTCAAGGAATCCACATCCACACCTAAAGTTTTGGCAGCCTGATCAACACTTTCTGTTTTTGCAATCTTCACAGCCGTCCATGAGGATAGTGGCTTATTGTAGTTCTTCAGATTAGCCTGAAAAATTTCCGCATGGGCAAACGGCAATAGAATCTGCTGATTGGCGTTACTCAATATCACGGGCTTATTAAATGAAGGATTGAGATTTTGGAACTCTTGCTCAGGGATTTCAGCAAGCTTAATTGCTACCGCTACATCAATATCGTTATCAATATCGAGTGCCACAAAGTATGGGTGGTTTTCTAGTTCAGGCAAAACAATTCCATAGGCCTGTGGATCCAAAACAATTTGACGATAAGCCATGAGCTTTGGCACGTAATTGCGAGTTTCCTTTGGCATTGTTAGGCTCAGATAATCAGTAGGCAAACCAGCTGCAATATTACGTTTTTGGGCCTTCGAAATATTGCCGGCACCCCAGTTGTAAGCTGCTAATGCCAGCTCCCAAGTACCAAACTGATTATTTAAACGCTGTAAATAATCTAAGGCAGCATCGGTTGATTGCACAACATCACGACGCTCATCTCTAAAGACGTTTTGAGTCAGACGAAAATCTTTTCCCGTTGCCGGCATGAATTGCCATAAACCAACAGCCTTTGCACTGGACTTGGCATGCGTGACGAAAGCACTCTCTACAAATGGCAGTAAAGCAATTTCTGTTGGCATATTACGAGCGTTCACTTCTTGCACTATGTAAAACATATAACGCGAAGAGCGCGCCATGGAGCGATTTACATAATCTGGCCTTGCGCTAAGCCAGCGTACTTGCTCAATTTCAATTGGAGTATTCATAGGCTCCATTTGGAAGCCATCCCGAATTCGTATCCATAAATTATCGGAAGGTGCATACACCTTGCTGACCGATTGGTTCTTGAGGTTAACGCGCGTTGCTTTAGATGAATTCGGATTAGATTTAGTCGGCGTGTCTGAAGACCAATCGCCAGTGCTCGCACATCCGGATAGGAAAGCGACAAGCATAATTGTCGCAGCATACAAACGCATCAGAATCGATCTTTCCAGGCCCGAATTACTGCTAGGACGTGTGCTGGAGTTGGCAAGGATTGCTGGCTAGAGACCTCTTTCGCCATAGCAATGACCTCTGCTTGATCACAACGCATAAATGGATTGACCTGTAATTCTTGACCAATAGTCGTTGGCAATGTCGGGAGATTTTGCGACCTCAAGGCTTTGGCTTTTTCTGACCAAGAGATCAAATTCAAATTATTAGGCTCCACAGCTAAAGCAAAACGAATATTGGATAAGGTATATTCATGAGTGCAGTACACCAAGGTATTTTTTGGCAACGAAGCAAACTTGGCCAATGACTGAGTCATCTGGGTTGGCGTGCCTTCAAATAGACGCCCGCATCCTGATGCAAATAACGTGTCTCCACAAAACAGTATTGGTTCTACAACATTGGCCTGCATATTGGCGAAATAGGCAATATGAGTCAAGGTATGCCCAGGAACCTCAAACGCCTTAAAACTCATTTTGGGCAAAGCAATTTCTACCTTGTCATCTTCTTTAACAATCACTGTCCTACCTGGAATATCCTCGCCAACCGGTCCATAAACAGGAATATTGCTACCAAAACTTCTTAATAAATTGAGGATTCCACCGGTATGGTCGGCGTGATGGTGAGTAATCAAAATGCCAGTGAGGGCCAGGTCATTTTGCAAGAGATAGTCTTCTACGGGCACAGAATCGCCTGGATCGACCACTAAAGCTGACTTCCCATCGTGGATACACCAGATGTAATTGTCCTCAAAGGCCGGAATAGGCCAAACTTGCAATAAAGTATTCTTATCCATAGAACGATGATACCAACCCCACCCATCCCCTCCCAGATGCCCGCACCCCCATGGAGTTCGTGGGAAAAATGGCTCCAATCCCCACCAGGACGCTATGTTTTGGGTTGGGAGCAAAAGTGCTGCAACCAAATTGTTGCGGATGTATTTGGATTTCATGCAGTACAGATCGGTTTGCCACAAATCAATACCTTGGCTGAAAACCGCATGCCCTTGCAGGCACTCTTGTTACATTCGAGTGACAGTCGCGAATACGCTTCTCGCTTTAACTGGCATCTGGTTGAGGGAAATTACTCTGAGTTGCCATTTGCAAATGAAAGTCTGGATTTAGTAGTGTTACCCCACGTACTCGAATTTGCTGCTGACCCACATCAAATTTTGCGCGAAGTAGATCGCGTCTTACGCCCTGAAGGTCGACTCATCATTTCAGGGTTTAATCCTGCAAGCTTATGGGGTGCGCGACAGTACCTCAGTAGATTAATTGGTAATCCTTACTTACCGCGTGATGGTCAGTTTATTAGTCTTATACGAGTAAAGGACTGGTTGCAATTATTGAACTTTTCATTAGATCGTGGGCACTTTGGCTGTTATAAGTTTCCCCTGCAAGGTCAGTCCTCTATGGGTCGCATGGATTTCTTAGAATCTATGGGCAATCGCTGGTGGCCTATTTTTGGCGCAGTATTTTTAGTTTCAGCAATCAAGCGGCAACAAGGGATGCGCCTCATTGGTCAAATTGCACCAGCACGTATTCCCGCATTACAGCAACTTACCCCGGCTGCAGAACGCAATCAACTTCAAGAAGTTCAAGAGAACGTAAATTAGAGCAATGTCACACCACAAATCAACGCCATCCGCACCGCATATCGTTATCTATACCGATGGTGCTTGTAAAGGCAACCCTGGCCCTGGAGGTTGGGGTGCTGTATTGCGCTCGGGCGGTCATGAAAAACATATTCATGGCGGTGAAAAACTCACCACCAACAATCGCATGGAAATTAGTGCGGTGATTTTTGCACTGCGTGCTCTGAAACAAAGAAGTAGCGTTGAACTATGGACAGACTCCCAATACGTCCAAAAAGGTGTGACTGAATGGCTTGAAGGCTGGAAAAAACGGGGTTGGAAGACGGCCAGCAAGGATCCGGTCAAAAATGCCGATCTCTGGCAGGAATTAGATGCCCTTTTGCCAGATCATGAGATTTCTTGGCATTGGGTCAGAGGCCATAACGGCCATCCCGGCAATGAACTAGCTGATCAACTGGCAAACAAGGGTGTCGAGGAGTTTTTGCCCTAGAGTCAATATCGCCCCAAAAGCACTATTTAGACCGTCTTATGAGAGAATGGCTTTGACTCAAAAAGCGCCAAAACCGCATTGGAACCCTATTAAAACCAAGAAAACGAGACTGTGTCAAAAATAGAATCTTCTCTCGATCAATTGTTTGCCAAATTAGTGCAAATCAAGGATACGGGTAAAGCGCGTCTTTGCGCCTTGTGGCAGAAATTGTCGCCTCACATGCATCCGCTCAAGAAAATGAATTACGCTGACACTAAAGTGTTTGTTATCCGCTTTAAGTGGCGCATATTGCTGCTGTTGATTGTTCTTTACGCTGGCTCAAAAGCCTACGACTATTACTTCCCAGCGGCAGCTAAAAAAGGTGGTGGCCCTCAAACAATCACTAGCGTTGTTGTTGAGAAAAAAGATATCCCGCTCATTATTGAAGCGACTGGCACCACTGTCTCCAATAGCATTGTTGATATCCGACCCATGGTGACAAACACTGTTGCCAAAATTCATATTAAAGATGGTCAAGAAGTGAAAGAAGGACAACTTTTATTTACACTGGATGATCGCAATGACAAGGCAAATTACGAACGGCTGAAAGCATTGGCCGATGATGCCCAGAAACAATACTTACGTGCCAAAGAATTAGTAGAGAAAAACTTTATCTCTAAGGCCGGCTTAGAGACATCCTTTGCTAATGCCAAGTCTGCAGCATCAGCAGCACGTTCTGCCGAGGTTCAGCTCTCCTTTGACTCTATTCGCTCACCGATTAACGGTAGAGCTGGCATCATTAACGTCTTCCCTGGCTCTTTGGTGCAGGCAAGCAATATCGTATCTACTGCAACAAACTCCACCGCTACTTCAAGCGTGGGCTCGATGGTGACCATCACGCAACTAAACCCAATCAATGTTCAGTTTGTGATCCCAGAAAAAGACATTCCCATCATTCTAGAAAATAGACAAGGTGATGCGCCATTGAATGTCAAGGTCACGATTGGCAATACTGGAAAAAATACCTATGAGGGTCAAGTTCTGGTGATTGATAACCAAGTCGACCCTCTAATTGCCGCAGTTCGCGTCAAGGCACAAATTCCAAATGAAAAGCTAGAAATACTTCCTGGGCAATTTGCACGGGTTTCGCTATTTGCAAATACCCTGAAAGATGTGATTGCCGTTCCCACGCAGGCAGTTGTGATTGGCCCCAATGGACGACTAGTGTATGTGGTTGACAAGGACGATAAGGTCACCGCAAAACCAGTGAAAGTGTCCTATGAATACCAGGGAATCTCAGTAATCACTGGTATTAATTCTGGCGATCGCATCGTAGTTGAAGGCAAACAGAATTTGCGCAACGGCAGTAAGGTGCGCGAAGCAAAATCCTCCAAATCGGAAGCCGCCCCTGCTGATAAAACTCCTTCTACTGAGCAAAAATGACGCTTTCTGAGCTATGCATTAGACGTCCCGTGATGACGGTATTACTGTCTATTGCAACCGTCATTGCTGGCAGCGTTGCGTATTTTAAGATTCCAGTAGCCGCGCTTCCAAGTTTTAATACGCCAATCATTTCCGTCTCGGCTAGCCTACCTGGCGCCTCTCCAGAAATTATGGCATCAGCTGTTGCCCTCCCACTTGAAAAAGAATTTTCAACCATTGATGGCATCAAAGTCATTAGCTCCACCAACTCACTTGGTTCAACGAACGTTACTCTGGAATTTACAAGCGATCGCGATATTGATAAAGCGGCAGTAGATGTCCAGGCCGCCCTCTTGCGGGCCCAACGACGTTTACCAATTGAAATGACAGTGCCACCTTCGTATCGGAAGATTAATCCTGCTGACACCCCTGTATTAATTGTGCGCATGAGTTCTCCGTCTATCAGCCTCTCTGAGATGAATGCTTATGCAGAAAATCTCATGTCACCAAACTTGTCTACTATTACCGGGGTCTCACAGGTTACGGTTTATGGAGCTAAGCGGTATGCAGTTCGAGTAAGCGTTCGGCCAGATGCTTTGGGTAATCGCAATATCACCATGGATGAGATCGCTGCAGCAATTAATAAAGCCAACACCAATAGCCCTGTCGGAACTCTTGATGGTCCACGCCAACTCATCACAATTTATGCTAATCCACAGCTAGTCAGAGCTGATGAGTTTGGAAACCTCATCGTTGCACAGCGCAATGGCTATCCAATTTATCTTAAAGATGTTGCTGATGTTCAAGAGAGCTTTGAAGACGTTAAAACCTTTGCCTCGGCGAAGGGTGAGCGCTCTATAGCGATTGGTATTTTGCGCCAACCAAATGCCAATACTGTTGAGGTTGTTGATGCAATCAAAAAACTGCTGCCTTCTCTAAAAGCGCAAATGCCGGAGTCGATTCAGCTAACACTGATTAACGACCGCTCCCTCTCCATTATTGAGTCTATTCATGATGTCAATGTAACGCTACTACTCACAATTGCGCTGGTTGTTTTAGTTATCTTTCTGTTTCTCAAGCATGCCTCTGCAACGATCATTCCCTCTATCAGCTTACCGATTTCCCTGATCGGCGCCTTCTTTGTTTTCTACTTTTTAGGCTATAGCCTCAATAACATTTCCTTATTGGGTATCACACTTGCTGTTGGCTTAGTGGTGGATGATGCAATCGTGGTACTTGAAAACATCATGCGCTATGTTGAAGAAGGCATGGATCCCTTAAAGGCTGCCTTAAAGGGCAGCAAAGAAGTTGGTTTTACGATCGTATCCATCTCATTGTCATTAGTTGCGGTATTTATTCCACTATTTTTTATGTCAGGCCCAATTGGCCTTTTGTTTAGAGAGTTTGCTGTTGTTGTGACGCTGTCGATATTAGTCTCAGCCGTTGTCTCACTAACTGTAGTACCGATGCTATGCAGCCGCTTTTTACCAAAGCCAGGCGCTCATCAAAAAGAATACAAAATCACAAAGCAATTTGATCGTGCTTATGAATGGACTTTAAAAAGATATGTCCACTATCTAGATTTAGCCTTAGCAAACAGAAAAATGGTATTGATTGGGGCATTGGCTAGCTTTGTCATTACCATTGCCCTCTTTGTTTACAGCCCAAAAGGGTTCTTCCCAGAAGAAGATATCGGCCAATTACGTGTCACCGTAGAAGCCTCCGAAGATGTTTCTTTCAAAACAATGATGGCTTTACAAGATCAGGCAGCGAAAGTTGTTGATAGTGATCCCAACGTAGCAACATCTATATCTATTCTTGGTGGCAATCAAAGCTCAGGCCGTAACACCGGCAGATTCTTCATCATTCTGAAGCCTAAGGATGAGCGCCAGAAAATGAGCAAGGTCATGGAAGGTCTGAGGACTAAATTTCGGGAAATCCCCGGCATTCAGGTTTACATGAGCCCAGTACAAAATTTACAGTTGGGTGGCCGTAGTAGTAAAAGCCGCTATCAGTTCACACTGCAAAGCGTCGGCTTTGAGGGCGTGAATGAATGGGCAGATAAATTGTTGCAGAAAATGCGCGCAGATCCATTGTTTAGAGATGTTACTAGTGACTCGCAACTCAAGGGCCTGAATGTCAAGATTGAAATTGATCGAGAAAAAGCTGCTAGCGCTGGTGTATCTATCGCAGACATCCGTACCGCCCTCTACTCTTCATTTGGCGAGCGGCAAGTCTCCACAATCTATACCCCCGTCAACACCTATTACGTCATTTTAGAAACCGCAGAAAATGATCGTCAATTTGAAACCGATTTGAACAAGGTCTATGTGCGCGGTAGAGCTACAGATAAGTTGATCCCACTATCAAGTCTGGCGAGCCTTGTCAGAACCATAGGCCCGACGGCAGTAAATCATCAAGGACAAATTCCGGCGGTAACAATTTCTTTTAACTTAGCACCTGATGTTTTCTTGGGGGACGCAACTAAAGCAATTGATGGCTTTGTGAAGCAGGTTAATCTCCCGCCATCCATCATTACTAGTTATGGTGGTGATGCGGCTGTATTTAAAGATAACCAATCTGGTCAAGTGATCTTATTATTAGCTGCCTTGGGCGTCATTTATATCCTGCTTGGCGTTCTATACGAGAGCTATATTCATCCTCTCACTATTTTGGCAGGACTTCCATCAGCTGCTATTGGTGCAATTTTGGCTTTACGTATTTTTGGATTTGAGCTCACCATTGTTGCGTCGATTGGCATCCTATTGCTCATTGGTATTGTCAAAAAGAACGCCATTCTGATGATCGACTTCGCCTTAGAAGCTCAGCGCACTCAAGGCATGACGCCTGAAAAGGCAATCAGAGAAGCCTGCATCTTGCGCTTCCGTCCTATCATGATGACTACCATTGCTGCTCTGATGGGCGCCCTCCCGATAGCATTGGGCTTAGGTGCTGGCGCTGAATTGCGTCAACCCCTTGGCATTAGCGTTGCTGGTGGCCTGATCTTCTCGCAATTTGTAACGCTGATCATTACCCCCGTGATTTATCTTTACCTAGATAAATATGCAGGCAATGGTCCAATGCAGATTCCGCCATCCGTTCTTGAAGGAACCTAATGCGTCAAGTCATACTCGATACTGAAACAACTGGATTAAACCCCGCCACTGGTGACCGCATCATTGAAATTGGTTGCGTTGAGATGATTGGTCGTCGTTTAACGGATCGTACGTTTCACTATTACATCAATCCAGAACGCGATATTGATGCTGGTGCTTTTGCTGTTCACGGTCTGTCGCGTGAATTTCTCTCTGATAAGCCCATCTTTGCCAATATCGTTGAGCAGCTCATCGAGTTTGTAGATGGTGCGGAAATCGTCATTCATAACGCAGCCTTTGACTTAGGCTTCCTTGATAATGAATTCGCCTTACTCAAGCGCCCACCATTTCGCAATCTGGCTGCCAAGATTACTGATACCTTGCTAGATGCTCGTCAGATGTTCCCCGGCAAACGTAACTCTTTAGATGCGCTTTGTGAGCGCTTTTCTATCAGCAACCAACATCGAACCTTGCACGGAGCGCTTTTGGATGCTCAGCTTTTAGCTGAAGTCTACGTTTCAATGACAAGAGGTCAAGAGGATCTCTCAATCGATCTAATTGACTACACTGTTGGCACCGATGCCTCTGGACATACCAAAGCCTTACCAACGGATTTCAAGATACTGGCGGCCAGCGAGGATGATCTCGCACAACACGAAAAGATTCTTGCAGAAATTGCGAAAGCAAGTAAAAAGGACTCCGTATGGAGCCCTTTAAATACCGCCTCTTAAAACCTTATTTAAATAGCGGCGGCAATCGCCTTACCTAAATCATTGGTCTTTGCTGTACCACCAACATCTGGTGTTAATGGAGCATGACCGGGACCAGCGAGCAGAACCTTCTCAATTGCATTGAAAATTGCTTTGCCTGCCTCCGGATAACCAAGGTGATCTAACATCATGGCCCCACTCCAAATTTGACCAATTGGATTGGCAATCATCTTGCCATAGATATCAGGTGCTGAGCCATGAACCGGCTCAAATAATGATGGGAATTTACCTTCTGGGTTAATGCTTCCAGATGGTGCTACTGCAATCGTGCCAGTACATGCTGGACCTAAGTCGGAGAGAATGTCTCCAAACAAATTACTTGCAACAACTACATCAAAGCGATCAGGATTCATCACAAAATGGGCTGACAATATATCAATGTGATATTTATCGGTACGTACATCTGTAAATTTCTTAGACATCGCTTCTACGCGCTCATCCCAATATGGCATTGTGATTGCAATACCATTGGATTTAGTGGCAGAAGTTAAATGCTTTTTAGGGCGACTCTGAGCTAAATCAAAGGCGTATTTCAAAATGCGATCTACGCCCTGTCTAGTAAATACAGATTCTTGAATCACAAATTCACGATCGGTATCAGGGAACATCTTGCCGCCCACGCTGGAATACTCGCCTTCGGTGTTTTCACGAACAACGAAGAAATCAATATCGCCTGGCTTACGATTAGCCAAAGGGCAAGGAATGCCGGGCAATAAGCGGACTGGACGTAAATTGACGTATTGATCAAAGCCACGACGGAACTGAATTAAGCTGCCCCATAAAGAAACGTGGTCAGGAAGAATATCAGGCATGCCAACAGCGCCAAAAAAGATGGCGTCATATTTCATGAGAGTTTCAAACCAGTCGTCCGGCATCATCTTGCCGTGCTTGAGGTAGTAATCACAGCTAGCAAAATCAAAATGGTCAAACTGCATGCCTAGACCAAATTTACGATTTGCAGCCTCTAGTGCACGCACACCCTCAGGCATCACTTCTTTGCCAATTCCGTCACCAGGAATTACAGCGATTTTTGGGTTCTTGAAGATTTTTTTAGCATTCATGGTTTATGTCTCAATGATTAATAGTTCTATTTAATGCAATCGGATAATTTATACGCTAGCTGATGGCACGGCGGATTTGATCTGGAGCAGACTTACCGCCCTTAGTCACTGAATCACTATCGTACTCAGTCGTATTTTCAATCGTTTCCGGAGCATCCTCAAGCATACGGATATTATCCTTCGGACAGATGGGCGCCCCATAACTAGCCCATTTTTTGAGCAAAGTGACCTCGTAGCCACATTGACCGCATTTAGCCTTGCTACGGCTCGCATTACTGGGTCTTGGTGGTGGGAAAACAATCGCCTGGTGTGGATAAGGGCCAAGTTCTTGGCTGATCATCATGAGCTTCACAGTCAACTCTTCAGTGGCGTGGGCCATCCTAGCCGGACCTTCTAGTCCTACGGTTTGAGCAATCCCCTTGAAGTCCTCTCCATGACCACTAAAGCAGTCATCTACAGCATGACATAGTTCGTGTACCAAGGTATCGAGTAGCTGCACTGGATCATCAATTTTGGGAGAGATAAAGATCTCGTTAACACCCCCACCAGAACGCTCTCTTGGCCAGCATTGGCCCAAGGTTGTTCGAGGGCTGCTGGAGGCTGGAAAGCCACAGGAAACTCTTACTGGAGGAATGGCATAACCAGCCTTAGAAAATACAGGCTCAAGGTGTCTAACGGCATCTTCAAGCCATGCTTCACGGACAGAATGTTGCTTCATTGATCTACTTGCTTTGCGCTAATGAGGGGATTTTAAAACGGTAAATTGCGATCATACGCCACCAACCGTAGAATATCGTCTATGAAAGATCTAGAAAGCCTCAGCGCATCCCAAGCAGCAAAAGCCCTGTCCAAAAGAGAGATTAAGGCCACTGATTTACTCCTATCCTGTCTAGACCGTATTGGCCAGCGAGAAAGCATCGTTAAGGCTTGGGTAAGCCTTGGTAAGGAGAATGCCTTAACAAGAGCGAAAGAGCTCGATAAGGGGGCAATTCAGGGTCTGCTGCATGGCCTGCCAATTGGGGTTAAAGATTTATTTGACACCTACGACCTACCAACCGCCTATGGGTCACCTATTTATCAAAATAACTATCCTAGCTCGGATGCTGTTTCAGTCGCCCTGATGCGACAAGCTGGCGGAATTATTTTAGGCAAGACCGTCACAACAGAATTTGCTTCCTTCAAGGGTGGCATCACCACTAACCCTCATAACAAGAAACACACCCCCGGGGGTTCTTCTAGCGGCTCTGCAGCTGCAGTAGCCGACTTTATGGTGCCATTAGCTACTGGCAGTCAAACCGCCGGTTCAATTATTCGCCCTGCATCTTATTGTGGCGTAGTTGGCTTTAAACCGAGTCTTGGAAAAGTGAGTATCGCTGGTGCTAAAAGCTTATCGATATCCATGGATGTTTTAGGCTGCTTTGGCCGGAGTGTAGAAGATGTTGCCCTCGGGATTGCGGCTATGAGTGGTGATCATGAGCTTGCTACTGTTAATGATCTCCATAACAAACCCAAAATTGGTATTTGCAAAACTGCTAATTGGGCTCATGCCCAAAAAGAAACTACTACTGCATTAGCAGTTGCAAGGCATGCTGCAGAATCTATTTGTAAGGGCGCCGTTAGCGATCAAAAACTTCCTAAGGCATGTGATGGTTTAACGCAGGCTCAAACCAACATCATGATGTCAGAGATGTCTCGTAGCCTGCTTTTTGAACGCGTCCACTTTCCTAAAAAAATTAATCCCTTAATCAGTAAATTACTAAACGATGGCGCGCTCGTTAGCTATGAGCAATATGCCAAAGATCTATTGATGGTTGAGAGTGCTAAAGCCTCAGTAGCAGATCTATTTAGTAATGAGATTGATATCTTGATTGCCCCAAGCGCCACAGGAGAAGCACCATTAATTAAAGATGGTACAGGCGACCCTATTTTTTGCAGAGACTGGAGCATGCTTGGACTACCCTGCATCAATATCAATGTAGCCAGTGGACCCAATGGCTTACCAGTAGGCGTTCAACTGATTGCCGGCCCAGGCAAAGACCATTTCTTATTAAGTGCAGCTAGAGCATTTGCACTAGCGTTGCCTGATCCCGTTTTGAGAGATCAGGCATAAAGCATTCTTAATCTAGTGTGATGTTCGCCGTCTTTATTGCTTTACTCCAAAATGGCAACTCTTTTTTCAACAAAGTATCCATCTGGCCTGGGTTGAGGTAACGCACCTCAATACCAGCGGTATCAGCGCGCTCCTTAACTTCAGGTAAGGCCAAACTTTGTTTTACTGAATCCGTTAACTTGGTCACCACTGGAGCAGGTGTGCCAGCAGGCGCATATAGTGCGACCCAAGACTCTAATTGGAATGATGGTAGGCCAGCTTCTGCAGTTGTTGGAACATTTGGCATGCCAGGGTGGCGATTTTTACCTGTCACTGCCAAGCCTTTAAGCTTACCGCTCTGAACGTGCTGCATTAATGATGGTGGGGTGCTAATAAAAACTTGTACCTGACCAGCCAATACATCCTGAATAGCGGGACCAGATCCCTTATATGGCACATGAACCATATCAACGCCAGTGGTCTGCTTAAAAATTTCTGTACCAATATGGGAGACTGAACCGTTTCCTTGGGAAGCGTAATTTAACTTACCAGGATTGGCTTTAGCGTAAGCAATAAACTCTTTTAAGTTATTCACTGGAATCGAAGGATGAACAGCGATCACATTGGTGGAGATCGTTAGTAAGGCGATTGGTGTGAAGTCTTTTAATGGATCCCAGGATAGTTTTTCAAATAGAGCGGGATTACCAACGTGATAACCAGAATAAGAAATGAGCAATGTATAGCCATCCGGCTTGGCCTTAGCAACAAATTGATATGCGGTATTGCCACTAGCGCCCGGTTTGTTATCAACTACAACAGGTTGACCGATTACGCGGGTCAAAGGCTCACTGAGAAGTCGTGCAGATGTATCTACAAGGCCACCTGGTGGATTAGGTACAACCAGGGTAATGGGTCGGTCTGGAAATGTCTGCGCACCAGCAAGCTGAGTTACTGTAGCGAAAGCCACAGTTAACAATAATTTATAGGTCATGTGTACTTTTCTCATAACGGTCTCCTAGAATTTTTCAATACTTTTTTAGTAGTTTATCGCTGCCCTACTTTAACGCTTCCGAAAACAGCCTGGGCCTCCCTTGGCAGGCAGCGCCAGTAACGCTCATTCGCAGTCACCGTAGCACCCAGGGCGGCGGCTGCCTCCCATCCCCAACGGGGCTTGTAAAGGAAGGCTCTGGCCAGAGCAATGAGGTCGGCATCATTGTCTTGCAAGATTGCCTCAGCCTCATGAGGATCAGTAATCAAACCCACTGTCATGGTTGGTAAGCCTGATTGCTCTTTCACAATCTTTGCAAATGGCACTTGGTATCTTGGCCCTAAAGCAATTTTTTGCTTGGGAGAAATTCCACCTGAAGAAATATGAACAAAATTGCAACCTAAGGGTTTTAATTGTTTTGCAAAATCAGCAGTCTGTTCTGGTGTCCAGCCACCTTCAATCCAATCGCTAGCCGAAATACGAATACCCAAAACGCCTTGATAAGCAGCTCTTACTGCAGCGAATAACTCTAATGGAAATCGAATACGGTTTTCAAATGAACCGCCGTATTCGTCATTACGTTGATTGGCGATTGGTGATAAGAATTGATGCAGCAAATAGCCATGAGCACCATGGAGCTCAATGCCATCCACACCGATACGCTCTGCACGTTTTGCTGCAATGACAAAGTCTTCAATCAGTTGTTTGAGTTCGGCTTTAGATAATTCATGTGGAAGACGCTCTCCTTCAAGCTGAGGAATTGCAGAAGGTGCTAAGGTTTCCCAACCACCCTGATCAGTTGATAGAAGTTGGCCACCATCCCAAGGGGTCGCACTCGATGCTTTACGTCCCGCATGAGCAAGTTGAATAAATACCGGGATTGGCGGTGCTAACTTACGCGCACGACTTAATTTATCTTTTAGAGCAGCCTCAGTGCGGTCATCCCACAAACCTAAACATGCGGGAGTAATTCGGCCTTCAGGAGTAACGCCCGTTGCCTCAATAATGAATAAAGAAGCGCCGCTATTTAATAAATTACCCCAATGCATTAAATGCCAGTCTGTTGCCTCACCATTATTTGCCGAGTATTGGCACATTGGGGCAACCACAATGCGATTGGCTAATTCCAATGATCCACGCGGTGAATTCAGGGTGTAGCTAGAGAACAAAAGACTCATGGGATACCTTAAAAAGCAGAAATTAGTCCAAAATTACGAAAATGATGCTTAAGCGATAAAATACTCCAAAAGCAGAATAAACGAGACAAAGAAGTCTTGCTGACCCGGCGGTTAGTAGACCTCAGATGCCCAAAAACCCATATATGAAATAACCAGACGAGACTATGAACGCACCCAAAGCCTTTGATTCAAATGCTGATATCGGCCACTATGTTGGCGGCAATGTAGTAAATCCTAAAGATGGTCGCTTTGCCGATGTCTATAACCCCGCAAAGGGAGCTGTAGCACGCCGCGTAGCCCTCGCCAGCCGCAAGGAAGTAGATGCTGTAGTAGCAGTTGCTCAAAAGGCTTTTGAAAGCTGGGGGCAGACTAGCCCCTTAAGACGAGCCCGCATTCTTTTCAAATACTTGGAGTTGCTCAACGCCAATCGTGATGAATTAGCAGCCATCATTACTGCTGAACATGGCAAAGTATTTACTGATGCTCAAGGAGAAGTTACTCGCGGCATTGAAATTCTAGAATTTGCTACTGGCATCCCTGAATTGCTCAAGGGTGACTACACCGAACAAGTTTCTACTGATATCGATAACTGGATCATGCGCCAACCATTAGGCGTGGTTGCTGGTGTTACCCCATTTAACTTCCCAGTCATGGTGCCAATGTGGATGTTCCCGGTTGCTATTGCCTGCGGTAACACCTTCATTCTAAAGCCAAGCCCAACTGATCCATCAGCCTCATTGTTTATGGCTAAACTTCTGAAGGAAGCTGGTTTACCAGACGGCGTATTTAACGTGGTTCAGGGCGATAAAGAAGCGGTAGATGCCTTGATTGAAAATCCCGACGTTAAAGCGGTGAGCTTTGTTGGCTCCACACCAATTGCTAATTATATTTATGAGCGTTGCGCTCACTTTGGCAAACGCTCACAGGCTTTAGGTGGTGCTAAGAACCACATGGTCATCATGCCTGACGCTGATATTGATAAGGCTATTGATGCGCTGATTGGTGCCGCATACGGCTCTGCAGGCGAACGCTGTATGGCGATTTCAGTAGCGGTACTGGTTGGTGATGTTGCAGATAGAATCATGCCAAAACTGATCGAGCGCACTAAAACTCTCAAAGTTAAGAATGGTATGGAGCTAGATGCCGAAATGGGCCCTATCGTTACCAAGGCGGCCTTAGAGCGTATTACTGGCTATATCGAGAGCGGCGTTGCTTCTGGCGCCAAATTATTAGTGGATGGTCGCGGCTTAAAAGTGCCGGGCAATGAAAACGGTTTCTTTATCGGCGGCACCCTCTTTGATAATGTAAAGCCAGATATGAAGATTTATCTTGAAGAAATCTTCGGACCAGTTCTCTCCTGCTTGCGAGTAGCAAACTTTACTGACGCTCTTAATCTAGTGAACTCGTGTGAATTTGGCAATGGCGTTGCTTGCTTTACCAGTGATGGCAATATCGCTCGTGAGTTTGCCCGTCGTGTTCAAGTTGGCATGGTTGGCATCAATGTGCCGATTCCAGTGCCGATGGCTTGGCATGGCTTTGGCGGTTGGAAGAAGTCCATCTTTGGTGATATGAATGCCTATGGCAAAGAAGGTGTTCGCTTCTATACCAAGCAAAAGAGTGTGATGCAGCGCTGGCCTGAGAGTATTGCTAAAGGCGCAGAGTTTGTGATGCCGACCTCAAAGTAATACGACAGTTCAATAAAAATAGCGATCTACGGATCGCTATTTTTTTGCTCTGAATGATTGGGCTTCTTATTGCAGTGTGTTTTTAAACGCTGGCATCAAGGGCATTGCTAAAACATCAATACCCTCTTCTCTTAAGGCCTCTGCCTCATCTAATGTAGTCTGACCACGAATACTACGCTCTGGAGATTCCTTGTAGTGAATCTTTCTAGCTTCTTCAGCAAATGAATTGCCAACATCCTCAGATCGGCCCATGAGTTCACGCATTCCCTTTAAAAAGGCAGCCTGAACTTGAGCTTCTAGATGAGAATGATCTGGGCCCGTCAACGCAACCACATCACCACTCAAACTGCCCGCATCTGTTTTAGAGACAGTCAACTCCGTCGAAGAAGATTTAGCGATATGGGGAGCAGAAGGCATCCGAGAAATATCCGTGCTATCGCATACAGGGCAGGCAAGCATCCCCTTATCCTGTTGAGACAGGCAATCCTCCTCAGAGGCGAACCACCCTTCAAAGCGGTGTTCTAAGGGGCAAGCAAGGTTATAAACTTTCATAAAACCTATATAGGGGCAAAAGTACTAAATTCAATAGCACTATTTTAATCGGGTTTGCATAAACCCTATTTAGTCGGCTGGGGATGCACTAAACCTCGACGGTAACGATCTAGCCAGTAGGTAGAGATGGTGGTTTTAACATCGGTAATCTCGCCTTCTTCAACCCAAGCAATGAGCTGCTCAAGGGGCGCTGCAAAAACATCCAAAAACTCTTCTTGGTCTAAATGACTGGCCCCAGGCACTAAATCCTCAGCTAAATAGATGTCAATGAATTCGGTTGAATAAGAAATCACTGGATGTATGCGACGAATATAGCTCCATTTTTTTGCTGTATAGCCAGTTTCCTCTGCAAGCTCTCTTTGTGCACACACTAGCGGGCTCTCATTAGGATCTAATTTACCCGCCGGAATTTCAATACAAGCTTTGGCAATTGGATAACGATATTGACGCTCTAAGAGCACCCTACCATCTTCTAATAAAGCAACGATAGCAACAGCCCCAGGATGGGTTAAGTATTCCCTAACAGTCTCTTGTCCGTCAGGCAATGACACTTTATCTCGCTTCATCTTGAGGAAAATACCACCATAGATATCCTCACCAGAAATGCGGTCCTCTCGCAAATGCTGATCGCCGCTGGGTAAATCTTTAAATGATTTCTCGGTCATAAATGATCGTTCTCGTCTTTGATTACCTGATGATACAAAACTTCAATGACACTGTAGTAATACGTATCTAGTTATCCTAAAACAATAAAGGCCCCTAATTGGAGCCTTTATATCTGGTTCAGAATCAGGATTAAGAACCCAGTAAAGTGCGGCGCATAGCGTCAAGACAAAGACTCATTAAACCAGCAGGAACAATGCCAAGCGCCAACACTAAAATGCAATTGAGGCTCAGGATGCCCTTTGCATAGCCAGAGCCACTTACAGCCATCTCATGTACTGGCTCATCGAAGTACATCACCTTCACTACGCGCAAGTAATAGAAAGCACCAATCAGAGAAGCCATGACAGCAATAATGGCCAAGAAGGTATGCTCTCCATCAACCAAAGCTTCTAGAACACCCAATTTAGCGGCAAAGCCAACGGTTGGCGGAATACCAGCTAAAGAGAACATCATCACCAGACCAATAAAGGCAAACCAAGGATGCTTCTTATTGAGACCTTTGAGGCCATCCAAAGTTTCACAGTCATAGCCCTTGCGTGAGAGCACCATTAACAAACCGAAGGTACCTAGTGTAGTTAATACATAGGTAATGGCATAAAACATCGAGGCGCTAAATGCATGCTCATCAAAGACTGACAACATGCCCAATAGGACGAAGCCCATTTGCGCAATCGCGGAATAGGCCAACATCCGTTTGACGTTAGTTTGGGCAATCGCAGTAACGTTACCAACAACCAATGAAAGCACTGCTAATACCACCAACATTGGCTGCCAATCACCCATGAGCGGCAACAAAGTGTTGATCAATAAACGGAATAGCAAGGCAAATGCAGCGATCTTAGGTGCAGCGGCAATCATCAGCGTTACTGCTGTTGGTGCACCTTGATACACATCTGGCACCCACATGTGAAAAGGAACAACGCCGAGCTTAAATGCCAGGCCAGACACAATAAAGACCAAGCCAAAGGCCATTACCAAATGATTAATACGGGGATCAGCAACTGTTTTAAAGATCTCAATCAGATCAAGCGAGCCTGTTACGCCATAAAGCATGGACATGCCATACAGCAAAAATCCCGAGGCTAAGGCACCCAATATGAAGTACTTAATACCAGCTTCTACACTCTTCTCGCTGTTATGGCGCATCGCTACCAGTGCATAGGTAGGCAATGCCATTAACTCTAGACCGAGATATAAGGTCAAGAGATTTGCACCAGAGATCAATACCATTTGACCAAGCAATGCTAATAACGCCAGAACAATAAAGTCTGGACGGAACAGTGCACGATCAGTGAGGTACTGCTTGGAGTAAATCAAACTAACTAGTACGGCGCCACATGAACAGGCTTTGAGTAAATTAGAGAATGGGTCTGATTGAAATAAGCCATTCATAGCTACAAGCGCTGGATCTCCCATACGGCCCATGAATGCAAAAATCAGATAAACCAACAAGATGATGGTGAAGAAATATACAAAGCCTACTCCGCGTGGAGTATGGAAGATGTCCTGCTCTACACCTGGAGTAGCAACGACTCTCTCGGGTACATAAACACTGGCAACCAATAACAAGCAGGTTGCTACAAGTAAAACGAGTTCCGGCAGGACGGCGTATAGATCAAATTCTTGCATTTGCTTTTACTCAGAGTTTGCTTACAGCAACATGCTGCAGCAGATTAATGACGGCAGGATGGATGATGTCTGTAAATGGTTTTGGATATACGCCCATACCAATCACACAGATACTTAATACAGTCATCATGAAAAATTCGCGGGCATTGAGGTCCTTTAATTCCTCAACATGGGCATTGGTGATAGCACCGAAGAATACGCGCTTAACCATCCACAATGAATATGCCGCACCAAGAATCAAGGCTGTTGAAGCTAAGATACCGATCACAAAGTCGTAATCTACCGCTGCCAATATCACCATGAATTCACCAACAAATCCAGAGGTTGCTGGTAAACCGCAGTTGGCCATCGCCATCAATACTGCAAAAGCCGTGAATGCTGGCATGCGATGCACGACTCCGCCGTAATCGGCAATCTGACGGGTATGCATACGATCATAGAGCACGCCAATCGAAAGGAACATCGCGCCGGCCACAAAACCATGGGAAATCATTTGAACAATACCGCCCTCAATACCTAATGGGCTAAAGAGGAAGAAGCCAAGGGTTACGAAGCCCATGTGCGCAACCGATGAATAGGCTACGAGCTTTTTCATATCCTTTTGTACCAAGGCTACTGCACCTACATAAATAACGGCAACCAATGATAGGAAGATGATGAAAGGGCCGAGGTATTGGCTCGCATCTGGAGCGATTGGCAATGAGAAGCGCAAGAAACCATAAGCGCCAAGCTTCAACATGATCGCCGCCAAGACTACAGAACCGCCTGTAGGTGCTTCGACGTGCACGTCTGGTAACCAAGTATGCAACGGCCACATTGGTACCTTTACCGCAAAAGCCATGAAGAATGCAAAGAACAACAAGATTTGCTCAACGATATCGAGGCGGGCATTTTGCCAAACCAAGATATCAAAGCTATTGGTCACGTTATACAAATACAGCATGGCAACCAAGGTCAACAAGGATCCAAGCAAGGTATACAAGAAGAATTTAAATGCTGCGTAGATACGGTTATGACCACCCCATAAGCCAATGATGATGTACATCGGTATTAAGGTTGCTTCAAAGAAGACATAGAACAACAAGGCATCAAGAGCACAAAATACGCCGATCATCAATCCAGAAAGGATCATGAATGAGGCCATGTATTGCGATACTTTGGTATCAATCACTTCCCAGGCAGCAATCACCACAAAAATATTGATGAATGCTGTCAGCACAATGAACCAAACAGAAATACCGTCAATACCAAGGAAATAATTAATGTCGTAACGCGGTATCCAGCTAATCTTCTCTACAAACTGCATCCCTGGATTAGCAATATCAAACTGGATAATCAAAGGTAGCGTTGCAATGAAGCCGATGATTGATCCAATGAGCGCTAACCAGCGAACACCAGCAGATGGCTTCTCAGACCCATAGAACAAAATAATGAGTCCAAAAACAATCGGGGTCCAGATGGCGTAAGAAAGAATCATAATGGCTACTTAAGTAACAAAGGCCTAGCGAACAAAAGGCAGGTAAGCATACAAAACCCAAGCTAGCAATGCCGCTAAGCCTGCAATCATTGCAAAGGCATAGTGGTAGAGGTAACCGGATTGCAAATGGCGGATTACACCGGCAAAGCGACCTACTGTGTAAGCGCTGCCGTTAACAAAGAAACCGTCAATGACCTTCTGGTCACCACGATGCCATAAGATCCCGCCGATCCAAATCAGACCTTTAGCAAAGACTGCTTGATTCAAATCATCAAGATAGTATTTGTTATCAAATAATTTTTTGATTGGCGCAAAAGTTTCTGCAAATTTAGCAGGCAACTTCGGAGCCCAGAGATAACCAATTGCAGCTGTTAACACGCCGAGCACAACTAAGAGCAATACTGGCGTACTAAAAGCATGGATTGCCATTGCAATAGGGCCATGGAACTCATCTTCGAGCTCTTTCATGATCGGATGACGTACCACATCAATAAAGATAGAGTCGCCAAAGAATGTGCCGAATAATAATGGCGTGATGGTGTAAAAACCAATAATCACAGAAGGGATAGCCAAGAGAATCAATGGCACAGTGACCACCGCTGGAGACTCATGCGGTTTTTCGCCGGGAGCCAAACCATGATGTGCATGGTCGTCGCCCTGCTCTGCATGCTCATGATGATCATGTGCATGTGAATCAGCATGACCCCAGCGTGCTTTGCCGTGGAAGACCCAGAAATACAAACGGAATGAATACAAGGCTGTTACAAAGACGCTTGCCATCACAGCAAAATAAGCGAAGCCTGAGCCAGGAATATGGCTCGCAGCAACTGCTTCAATGATGGAATCTTTGGAATAAAAGCCGGAGAAGAATGGTGTGCCAATCAGGGCCAAGTTTCCTAGCAACATCATGAGGCAAGTAATAGGCATGTATTTCCAGATACCGGCCATCTAGCGCATATCTTGTTCGTGGTGCATACCCAAGATCACGCTACCGGCTGCAAGGAATAAAAGTGCCTTGAAGAATGCGTGTGTCATCAAGTGAAAGATTGCCACTGGATAGGCTGATACACCCAAAGCTACAGTCATGTAGCCCAATTGGGACAGGGTTGAATAAGCAACTACCCGTTTGATATCATTTTGCACAATACCCAAGAAGCCCATGAAGAGCGCAGTAATAGAGCCAATGATTAAGATGAAACTCAGGGCCACATCCGATAGCTCAAATAATGGTGACATGCGTGACACCATGAAGATTCCTGCGGTAACCATCGTCGCCGCATGAATCAATGCCGAAATGGGAGTTGGGCCTTCCATCGAATCTGGCAGCCAAACGTGTAAGGGGAATTGTGCCGATTTACCCATAGCACCAATAAACAAGCAGATACAGGCAACCGTAAGCAAGCTCCAGTTGGTGCCAGGTAAGGTCTGTGCTGCTAAGGCAGCGTTTTGAGCAAAGATTACGTCATATTGCATTGAGCCAGTGCTTGCAAGCAATAAACCGATACCCAAAATGAAACCAAAGTCACCAACACGGTTTACCAAGAACGCTTTCATATTGGCAAATACAGCAGACTGACGCTCAAAATAGAAGCCAATCAGAAGGTAGGAAACTACGCCCACTGCTTCCCAACCAAAGAAGAGTTGCAAAAGGTTATTGCTCATCACCAACATCAACATGGCGAAGGTAAACAAAGAAATATAAGAGAAGAAACGGTTGTAGCCCTCTTCACCTTTCATGTAGCCAATGGTATAAATGTGGACCATGAGGGATACAAAAGTCACTACACACATCATGGTGGCGGTCAATGGATCAATTAAGAATCCAATATCCAGATTCAACTCACCTAATTGCATCCAGCGGTACACAGTACCGTTGAAATAGAAACCATCCATTACCTGCACTAATACATTGCAAGAGAGTGCAAAGGCAATCGCTACCCCTAAGATCGTGACAAATTGACAAGCGCCATGACCAATTCGGTTACCCCCCAATTTAGTGCCAAAGAAACCGGCAATCATGGAGCCAATCAATGGCGCCAGCGGAATTGCGCAGAGAACGGGAATATTTAAGGTCAATTGCATGACTAGCCTTTTAGGTGGTCAAGATCATCGGCATTAATCGTGTCAACCTTACGGAAGAGCACAACCAAGATTGCCAAACCGATAGCTGCCTCAGCAGCTGCCACAGTCAAAATAAAGAATACGAATACTTGACCTGCCATATCACCCAAATAATGAGAGAAGGCAACAAAGTTCATATTGACCGCCAGAAGCATCAATTCGATTGCCATCAAGAGCACGATGACGTTCTTACGATTTAAGAAGATACCAATCACGCTGGTAGCAAATAGAATTGCGCCAAGCACTAAATAGTGAGCTAGAGTGATATTCATTTCTTCTCCCCTCTAGTATCTTGCTTGGCACCCATATCTGAGCCCATTTTTACAACGCGCATCCGGTCAGCTGCAACCACATTAACTTGCTCATGAATATTCTGAGATTTGGAATCTTTGCGATTACGCAGTGTTAATGCCACGGCAGCAATAATTGCTACTAAAAGAATTACGCCAGCAACTTCAAAGGCATAAACGTAATCTACGAAAATCAATCTACCCAGAGCCAAGGTATTGTTTGCAGCAATCTCTTCCGGCATCGGCTGCACAGGTGCATTTGTACCGATGAAGCTACGAATAATCACGATCGATAGTTCTAAAACGATAACAGCACCCATTAAGAATGCAACCGGGAGATATTTTCTAAAGTCACGACGTAAATGCTCTAAATCGAGATCCAACATCATGACCACGAATAGGAAAAGAACCATTACGGCACCAACATAAACCAAGATGAGTGCCAAACTTAAGAATTCGGCCTTCAGCAGCATCCAAAGACCGGAAGCACAGAAGAATGCAAGAACTAAAAACAGCGCAGCATGTACTGGGTTGCGCGCTGTAATCACGCGTAATGCAGAAATAACTAGCAAGCCTGCAAACGCGTAAAAGAAAACCGCAAATAAAGTGGATGGATCAAATGTCATGGTGATGTGTGCTCTATCCGATTAGCGATAAGGTGCATCAACTGCACGGTTAGCGGCAATGTCTTTCTCGTACTTATCGCCTACAGCCAAAAGCATGTCTTTTGTGAAATACAAGTCGCCGCGCTTATCGCCAAAATATTCAAAAATATTGGTTTCAACGATCGCATCAACTGGACAAGCTTCTTCACAGAAACCACAGAAGATGCATTTAGTCAAATCAATGTCATAGCGGGTTGTACGACGTGTACCGTCATCACGCTGCGCAGTTTCGATCGTGATGGCGTATGCAGGACATACTGCTTCACACAACTTACAGCCAATACAACGCTCTTCACCGCTTTCATAGCGACGCAAAGCATGGAGTCCACGGAAACGTGGAGACAATGGTGTTTTCTCTTCTGGATACTGAACAGTAATTTTTGGTTTAAAGAGATAACGACCGGTAATAGACATACCAGTCAAAATATCTTTGAGCATCAAGCTATCGAGGAATTGGGAAATTTTCTTAAACATGAT
>JACCDO010159723.1_pt1 | contig 24613 bp, 19 predicted proteins | sample 7446101 | NCBI WGS metagenome assembly JACCDO01 (sample SAMN15323440, study PRJNA562643) | freshwater metagenome | isolation source: river surface water | place: USA:Blue River Watershed | collected 2017-08-16 | reverse complement strand
GATAACGGTAATATTTATATCATTAATAAAAATAGTAATGATATATACATGCTATCTATAGATCGATATGATAATCTAGTATTAGAAAAAATTATTAATAAGCAATATAATGATAATACTATCGTATCGCCAATTAAAAAAAATAAGAAACAAAATGATCTACAAATTAAAGCTATTAGTGAAGCAATAACCGAGTTTAATCAAAATGAATTAGAAGACTATGATGAAAATCAAATTCAAGAAATTTCAGATAGATATACTGAATATTCTATTAATCCAGAATATAAATTTTATAATCATGAAGATGATGAACAAGATAATCTAAGTGATAGTGACAATGATAGTACTTGTTATGATGATAATCAAGATAATAAGTTTAATTTCTATGGTAATCTAACTAAATCATATTTATTATTTGATCCTCCTTGTTTTGAAACACTTGTATTAACTGATTTACTTCAAGTCATATTTAGAACTAGCATTAAAAATAATCAACCATTTTATCGTATTAGTTTTTATTCTAATAATACTATTGATCTAAATATTATTGGTACAAAAATAATATCATATAGTATTGATTGGAATAATCTTATACTAACTCAAAATAAATAAATTTTTTTATAATCTAAAGATTAAAGATAATCTTAATCTAAAGATTAAAGATAATCTTAATCTAAAGATTAAAGATAATCTTAATCTCATATCCAAGAATTACAAACATAATAAGTGTAATTAGAAGTGGGAAAAGACCTTCGAATAATGCTACATCAATATGCTTAATTAAGTAAGTATAATGATCTGTAAAGCCAAGCTTGCGATAATATTCACGAACACCGATACCAGAAATAACACATACGTGATCATAACCTTCTTCGTATGCAATATTTTCAGCTTCTTTAATAAGTCGCTTACCAAGACCCTTGTGCTGCGTTTGTGTTTTTTGTGTTTCGTTACCAATAGCTGAATGGCTACCATAAACATGAAGTTCACGAATAAGCGCATATGGACGAAGTTCAGGCATTGTCATATCATTATTTTTATTATTAAGACGAAGACGAATCATACCAAATAGCTTATCACGTGTTGCACTTTCATATGAGATAAAATATTCAGTACCTCCACAGTTCTCAAACTTTTCAGTAAAGAGTACAATATCCTTATTATTGTAAGATACATTCTTTACTTCGCGACAACGAATACACTTGCACTTGATATTTTCTTTCTTCATTTGAATCATGATATTATTGCGCATGTCTGGGCAGCTAATACCACCATAAATAGATTCAGTTGGAATATCACGAATAATTCTGTTAAGGCGAATATAACAAGGTACGCGTTCTTTGAGATAGATAATTACTCGTTCAAGTAGCTTACCATTTTCAAACTCACCATATGGCTTATAATCACCATCCTCGTACCATTCAAGAATCTTTGTGTATGGTGTAATCATAGTAGGATAAACTTTCCATTGATCAACTTGATAATCAGGATCATTAATAACTTCATCAATCATTGCCAGATCACGATAAGCATGATTAACAAATTCTTCAGGAATAGGCTTTCCTAGTTCACGTTCAAGTTTATCAATTACCTCAATATGTTCAGCAGGAATATGAGTAAGAGTTTTAGGAGGCATCGGAAGATCAAGCATTAGATGAATATCAGTTTTAAATCCATTTTGCTTAAGAATACGAATACCTTCTTTGTTTTTAGCATTTGTGCAATTACGATTTACATATGCAAGTGTCTCGTCATCAGTAGTTTGTACACCAATCTGACAACGTGTAACACCGAGACGACGGAAGAATCGAATAATTTTAAATTTATCATCATCAGGACCAACAAGTTTATCAGGGCGAGTTTCAACTGTCAGGCCAATCATTCGCAGAGATGCAGTTTCGTTAATAAATTGTTCCTCCTCGAGAGTAAACATTTCACGAAGCTTACCTGTTTGTTTGTAATCATAATACACATTCAGAGCATAATAAGTACATGTTGTAAACCAAACAAGATAATCATCTGGATAGAAATTAATAGTTCCACCAGAAATAATAATTTCTACTTTAGATGATACATCATCCATAGATGACAGATGTCCCATAGCTTCAAGAGTATTAGCACGATCAAAGATTTGTCCGAGTGGATGATGTTTGTTTTGAGTAGCACGCATGTTACCAGGTTCAGTCGATAGATAAGAACGAGGTTGTGTTGGAACGCCATTATCGTCTTTTTCAAAAGGACAATAAAAGCAATTCTCGGGACAACCTCCACGTTTAATATCTTGACGATCGCCAAACTGAACACCCGAAGTAAAAATAGTCATAACTACAACACCACTATTTCCACGAGTGCCCTTAAACTTCATAAAACGTTCCAATTGGATGTTCTTCTCAATTTCTTTATTCGCAATTAGCTCGCGATAAGTGTGGATCATTTCTGTCTTTGAAAAACGGCTGTGTAATTCTTTAGCAACAAAACGGGTATAATCTCTCTCGCGTTTAATATCATAATTGCGTGCATTTTCAAAAGCTTGTTTAATATAGGCTTTGTTCTCTTCAGTCAGATCAATCTTAAACTTTTCTTTGTGAAAGATATTTTCGATGTCCTCCTCTTCATAGTTATTCGCAAACTCTTGGCTGAAAATAGGATGGGGATTAATGTCAGTAATAGTCTCCATGATTAGAGATATATAGGGTCTGGTTTGTATATGTTAATATAGTATATAAATAGATATTAACGGAGGTTATAAATTCAATTTTTTATTGATAGAAAATAATATTCTAGCATCATAATAATATATGACTGAACAAATAATAAAAGAATTGGGATATGGTATGATCGGTACAGTATATAAAGTAAAATATAATAATAAATACTATGCTATGAAAATAGAACATATATTAGATACAGATAAAGTCAAAGATATAAAATCACCAATATGGCGTGAAAATGATTTTGTAGAAAATATTGCATCAAAATATAAAGATCAATTTGTACAAATGTATGAATATAAATTTGTAGATGATTGTACACATATACAAAAATATTCACTAGATGTTAATAAAATTAATGAATATAGTAAAAATAAAATAACAAAATTAGCTGCATCTAATACATGTATTAAAAGATATTATGAATTATTAGATGGTTCTATACAAAATTTAATTCCTACATTAAATCAACAACAAATATATTCATTTATAATTCAATTAGCATATATTATTCATATTTTAGAAACAAATGGTTATGTTCATGGTGATTTTCATGTAGGTAATATTGGTTATTTAAAAACAAAAAAGAAATACATATATTGTGATAAAATAAAAGTTCCAACATTTGGATATATTTTTAAAGCTATTGATTTAGGATCTGTATTACATGAAAAATATATGTTAAGTAATAGCGATAAATTAAAATACAATAGTTTATTCAAAAAAGAATTATATAAACCATATATGACTACATTAATAGATTTTGAGAATTTTTGGCAATATGTTGATAAAAATAAAATAAAAATAGATTATAAACATATTAATAATTTTAAAGAATGGAATATGTCAAAAAGTCTCAATGATATGTTTACTAATATTACTTATAAATATAAACTTAATTTATTAAGAATATTATATCCAGAACAAACTCAAAAATTATTATTGGGTAATAAATTTAATAAAACTTTACCACCAAAATTATATATAGATACAATTGATATAATATTTATGTACAAATGTAATTTTGATTCAAAAAAGATATTTGATTATTTTATAAAACATTTATAGATTAATTCATATTATAATTATTAAAATCATTGTATAATACTTCTATTTGATTTTTAATATTAACTATATTTTCTATATTTATTGGTGTATTATCGATACTCTTATCACCATTAATTTGATCGATTAATGCTTTATTTTTTTGAAGATGTCTATTGTAATTTAATGTATAATTATTTACTGATTTCATTTGAATATCATCGACTCTTCTTTCATTAATTAATTCATCTATTTTATCTTTTATACTAATAAATTTTCTTGCATAATATTCAATAAATGCTATACAAATCCCAAATATATATTTTATATATTCTAATATTTTTTTAATATCATTTGTATTTGTAATTTTTTGTACTTTATAGAATTTTATTTGTTGAATTAATAATAATATTTTATGTATTATTTCTAAATTTGTTAAAAATATAGATGATATATTAATATTTGATTTGTTTGTTAATAAACTTTTTATGTTATTTTTTAATAGTAATTTATTTATAGAAAAGTTATTATCATCGGTATTTTTAATATCAAATCTTAATAATGCAAACGAATCAGCATTTAGATATCTTTTATTATCTGTATTTGTACTAATAGTTATAACAGGCGTATAATATTGTTGAGTTATATTTTTATCTACTTTTAATCTAGCTATTGGGCCATTAACTCTGTAACCAAATGATTTTGGAGTATTATTAAAAAATAAACAATTATTATCTTGATTATTAATAGTTGGATCAGATAATACATGTATTTGTCCGTCTGGTTTAAATAAAAATGAATTACCTTTAGAGTCTTGGTGACCTCTGATAATAAATTGAATATTATTATTATTTAAAAATTTCATAGTACCAGTATGACTATATTTGATTATACTACTACCTCTATTAGATCCACCAAAATCAGCTGATAAATTATCACTACCAAAATCATTCCATCTAATATGCATAGAATGAGGTTCTTCTAAATAATGTAAATATATATCTTTGTTTATTTTTTCTGTTAAATATGCTTGTGGAAAACCACCATGAGAACACCAATAAAAATTATTATTACAATTTAATAGAATTGCTGATGGTAATATATTTAGTAATTTAACATATTTTAATAAAAAATTATTAAATAATGTATCATTCGAAAATTTAGTTTCAAATTCTCTTAATGCACCATCACGTTCAAAAATTCTAAATGTTTCATGATTACCTCTATTGTAAAATATTTTTTGATTAGCAATATCTTTATTGTTTACAGCAATTAATTTGAATATTATATTTAATATATCAAGAGCATATTTACCACGATCTAATATATCTCCAAGAAATATTATCTTGTATGGATCATTTATTTGAAATGTATCTAGATTAATAATATCATATTTGTGTAATCTGCATAGTATTCTAAAAAAAGTATGAAAACTACCATGAAAATCTCCAAATATAACTACTTTGTGATTTGTATTTATATCTACTCTTATTAAAATAGAATCATCCATATTAGATTCTATTAATTGTTGTATATTTTGTGATGAATTTGTTTTTTGAAGATAGGCGTTAAATTTATTTTGACTATCTTGACTATTTTGACTAGTTAACTTGTCTTGATTAGTTAACTTGTCTTGATTAGTTAACTTAGTTATATGAGTTATATAATTTAATTGATTTGTATATGCTTCATCTAAATTTTTATTTATTTTAGTAATAGATCTATTATTAAGTGTATCAAATACTTCAAATTTAGCAAAAAATTCTTTGTAATTAGAATACAAATTCTCTATATCATAAGTAGAAAACGGAATAACTTGATTATTATTACCACCTGATAAAGATGTTATAGGATCGCACGATGATAGTTGAGTATCATTATCTTGATTATTTAAAGTACCTTCTATACCAACTCGTCTGCAAGTATTATCTGGTGAATCATCGATGTCGCCAAATTTAATGACATTATTTAATTTCTCTGAATCATCTGTATTAGGATTATTGTCAAATCTATAATGTGGTCTATATTTATGTATTTGATATTCATAAAACTCTATTATAGGATTAAAATTATTCATAGTAATATTATTATATTATTATAAAAGAAATATAATTATTTATTTGTTATTTTTTACTTTTTACTTATTATTTTTTTATACTACATAATGTAGTTGGTATCTTACTAAATTGAAGTTTATCGTGTGCTACTTTTGCATGATTACATAAAATACATTCTGTAAACTTATCTACTGTTCCACATGGAGGCACAAATCCAGGACAATTACAAAATCGTGCAGGAGTTTGTCGATTAGTTATATCACACTTTTGATAATATACTTCTGTAAAACCATGTTTATATTCATTTAAATCACCGCCCATTTGTAATTTTAACGCAAGATATTTGTTTTTATATTTTAAATATTTTTCTCTGAAATCCATAATATTATTAGATTATAAAATATTATGGATTTCAAATAATTTATATATCAAGTTTTACAACAGTATTTTTCTCAGGTTTTGTTAAATAACATTTACGTAAATTACCTAATCTATTTTGTTTTTATATTTATTTACATAATGTTCTTGTTGCCTTAGTATAACTAATTTGATCATGTTGATTATATGTATGTCCACAAAAAATACATTGTTTATTATCATCTATTGGATCGGATTCATTATTTGATATACCACAATAAGGAAAAAATCCAGGACAATTACAATATTTATTATTTGTATCTTTATAACTACATTGTTGTTTGGAATCTAGACTAATTTTGTTTATATAAAATGTTAAGTTACCATCTATAAGTGGTGCTTGTTTAGGTGGAGATTGTGATCCAGGTGGAGGTGATGATTTAGGTGCTGATTTAGCTGGAGGTGGTGATCCAGATATTTTGTGTGTTTGTTTTGTACATATTCTTTGTTTTTGTAATGGATTAATTCTTTTTCCATTATGTTTGTCTTTTTTGTGACTACATAAACTACATCTAGTATTCATATTTTCTGTATCACAATTTTCAGGTATAAATATTCGACAATTACAATATACAGGTATGCTTTTATGGTAGTCAAACTCACCACAGGTTGCATATGTATCCTGCATATCAAATGTTTGATTATATTCTGTTATTTCACCACCCATTTGTGCTTTTAACGCGATATATTTTTGTTTATATTTTAAATATTTTGAATAATAATTATTCTCCATTTTATAATAATAATTTATAAAAAAATATTATTATATATCAAGTTTTACAACAGTATTTTTCTCAGGTAGAGTAATATAACATTTACGTAAATTACCTAATCTATTTTGTTTCTTAGCCGAATAAATAGATTTAAAATGAGATATACTATCATCATAAAAGTGATTAATATTTAAATGTTCTAATGTATCTACTTTGTCACCACCTCTACTATAATCACCTGTAAAAAATAAATTTTCATCTGGAATTATGCATGGTGATACATTAAATTTAGTTAATGTATTTCTAACAACATGTTTTGATTTAGATGATCTTGCTGTAACTATATAAATTTTATAATTATGTCTATGATATCTATGTATTAAGTCTATTATGTAATCAAATTTATTTATACCAACTTCATTAAATGGTATGGTTGGGTGTCTATTGCCATTACTATCTGTATTGCTAACATCTGTATGAATTACTCCATCAAAATCAAATGCAACTGACTTCATGATATATAATATATAATATATAATAGTAAATTAATTAACACATAAAAAATAAAAAAATAAATAAATAAATAAATAAAAAAAAGTATTTATTTAGTTGTTGCAATCAATCCAAATAGATATAATATTTGAAGATACTCATCTGCTTTTTCTAATAGTTTAGTATTAATATTTAGTATTTCTAAAACTAGTTTACTTTTATTATCGTTACTTAATTTACTATCTAATATTTTATTTTTTAAAAATTTTAGTAGATCATTAATATTTACTCCATTATATAAAATAGATTTAGAAAGAGTATTAATTTCATAAATATTTGCATTTATTAGATTATTCCAAATATCATTTAGTTTTTTACTTGGTGTCGTACCAGTTAACTCATCACAATCTTCTACAGTAATAGTATTATTCATTTTAATAACATATTTACAGTTTTGTAATATCATAATTGCTTTACGACAATCACCATCACTAATTTCACAAATTCTATTAATACAATCATTTGGAATATTTATATTTTCAAATTTAGCAATACATGATAATCGTTCAGTTAATATATCATTAGATAAAGGTTTAAATCGAAATTTTACACATCGAGATATAATTGGTTGAATAATTTTTTCTATATAGTTACAAGTAAAACAAAATCTAGTAATCTTAGATGCAGATTCGATTACTTTTCTTAGTGCTGCTTGAGCATCTAAAGTAATTGCATCTGCTTCATCTAATATAATAATTTTATAAGGAGGAGATGGATAATCTGGATCTGGATCAGAAATAGATTCTTTAGCAAATTTAATAATTTTATCTCGAACAACATTGATGCCTCGTTGATCAGATGCATTGAGTTCTAGTACACGCTCATTAATTAATCGAGGACCAAATAATTCATATGCTAAAGCAAGAATCGCACTTGTTTTACCTGTACCAGGAGGACCATAAAATATAAAATTTGGTAAATTTCCAGTTTTCAAAGTATTATATAACACTTTTTTAATTTCATCTTGGTGAGCAATGCTACTAATATGACGAGGTCTATATTTATCTACCCATGGAATATTATTATTCATTTTTGATTAATAATATAATATAGTAATTATTATTTAATATAGATTTGATTCAATTTTTTTAATCAAATTTATTTGATTAAAAAAATTAATGAGGCTTAAAAATATCTTTATAAAAGCGTTAAAAAATAATATAAATATTATAAATACAAAATATACATGAGTGAATTAAGTTCAAATACATCCGATGATATGGATATGGATATTAACGTATTAGGTAATACTAAAAATTTTAGTTTTTTAAATAATAGTAGTTGTGAAGATTCACCAAAACAAGTTTTACCAGTAGCTACAGTAGTTCCACAATCTGCTCCTGTACAACAACAAGTACAACAATTACCAAGACTTGTTCAACAAGTGCCACCTCAACAAATGCAACAACAAAGACCACCGCAACAAATGCAACAACAACAAAGACCACCACAACAAATGCAACAACAACAAAGACCACCACAACAAATGCAACCACAACAAAGACCACCACAACAAATGCAACCACAACAGCGATTTGTTCAACAACAACCATTGCAACAACAACAAAGATCTATGCCAGTTATGCAACAATCACACCTTGTTCAATCACAACTTGTCCAACCACAACTTGTACAATCACAACCAGTATCTATATTAGTTCAAAAACAACCACAACAAAATAGTGTAACTTTTAATGAAGTTGTTCAAGAAAAAGTAATATCATCAAATGAACCAGTTCAAAATATGGATCTAGTCAACGAATCATTATCTGAATTAGCTCAAGGAGTTGAAGAAACAACAAATAATCTTACAAATCAAATACAAAAAATTAAAATTGGTAAATTTATGGTTCCAAAAATATCAGTATTATTTACTGGTGCTATTGTTATCATGAGTGTTTTACTTTTCTTTGCAACAAGACCAAAGAAACAAAAGCCAAAGAAAAAAGAAAATAAAGAAAATAATAACTAACAAATTTATTGTTGTGCGCATTGTGCTCCTCCCATACGCATTCCTGGCATTCCTGGAATTTGTGGTCCATCATTATCATCATCTTGATTACCACGATTACGATATCTATTCTTCATACTTTCTTTTCTATCTTCATTAACCATTTCTGCTTTATAATTATTAAAATTAATCATATTAGTTGAATGTTTAACTTCATTATATGGTTCTTGTGATAAGATTTTCCATAGTTTTGCTTTCTTTTCTGGCGTAATAGTCTTATTTTCAACAGATAGTTTAACAATAAGATCACCTTTCTTTTGATCATTACTAAAATATGGCATACCATATCCTTTCATAACATAAATATCTCCATGACGAACAGTATCGCTCATTGATACTGTAAAATGTTTGCCATCAAGATGTGTAAATGTTTTTTCAAAACCACATAGAGATTCTTCTAATGTTAGTTTAATTTCAATCATTAGATTATTTTCATTTACTTTACCAATCTCTTTAATTACTGTTCCACGACTAAATTTATTGTGTGAAATTTCTGATATAATTACAACAATATTTGATCGAGTATTTGCATCAGATCGTTCGTTTTCTGGTATCTCGTTACCTTCATTTTCAATCATGATTGGATGCTTTTCAGATGAACCTTTCGGAATAGTTACATATAAACTATGATCTTCTTTAAAACAGCCCATACCTTTGCATGGTTTACATTTGGGTGCACGTGGATCAACTCCTTTTCCACCACATGCGCGACATTGTGATTGAATAACACCGATTTGTGTACGTTGAATACCAATACCTTTACCATTACATGGCTTACAATCTATATTATCTCCAATACTACCCTTTGATTTACATTCTTTGCATAGAGTATAACGTTCACAATTTACTTTCTTTTTAATACCTGTATAAAGTTCTTCTAGAGTTACACGAACACTAACTTGAACTTCTGGAATATTATTTTCTTTTTGAAAAAAGTCTTTAAACATAGAGAATGGATCAAATCCCATACCACCAAAACCTCCTTCTTCACCTGCACCATCAACACCAGCAAAACCAAAGTTATCATATGTTTTACGTTTAGTAGGATCTTTAAGAATATTATATGCTTCAGAGATTTCAGCGAATTTTTTAGTTGCTTCTTCTACGTTATCTTTGTTTTTATCAGGATGCCAACGTTTAGCTAATACGCGGTACGATTCTTTAATTTCATTATCGGATGCTGTCTTTTCGACACCTAAAACTTTATAATAATCCGTTTTCATTTTATAATAGTATATGATACGAATATATTCTTATATATTATAGAATCAATTTTTTAAATAAAATTAACATACTAGTCTTTCTTTTTTTTTATTAACAACAATCCAGTTATTATCATCTGAATCATTATTTATAATATCATCTAATTTCATAGGAGTTAAAATAACATAATCATAAAAGTATTTATATAATTTGTTAAGAGATTGAATAATATGATGAATAATATCAGGACGTATATTAATATTCTGTAAATTATTAGTTAGTTTGATAACATTAACTCTTTTTAGTTTAATATCAACAGATTCAGGATGAATAACATCTGAGTTTTTAAAAATATTTTTAGATAGTTCCCATTTTTCAATAAAATTTTCAGGAACACAAAATGCGTTATTATAATTAATTGATTTAATTAAATCAATAAAAGTTTTAACATCAAAATTAGTTAATACAAATAATTCAAATAGTTTATCTTTATTATTACCAACGTTATATCTGATCCCATTACAATAATCGTTTCCCATAATAATTGAAAAATCAATAAAATTTTCATGTGTGATATTTTTTTTTGTTAGTTTAAGTTTCTGAGTAATCATATCTGTTTTAATTTGTAAATACTTTAAAATATCTGTAGTGTAAATAATAGATACAGTATTTGATTTAATATCTAGATTGCGTAAGAGACACGGAGCACCATACATAAGAATATCACTATCGTCTGAAAAAACACCACAACTAATATTTTTATAGTAATGACCAAGAGCAGCACATTGAGGATCTGCTTCTCCAATAGAAGTAATGTAAGGAATACCACATTGTTTAAGATATTCTTTACACTCGATAATTATATCATTATTAATAGTAAAACTCTTTTTAAAATGTTTAATATATTCTTCTGTATTAAATTCTACGTCATCTTGCATATCTTTCATATCTATCATCTCGATGCACTTTTCTTTAGAATGTTCAATAATTTCTTTTCGTTTTTCTACAGTTAATTCTTTTATAAATGGACTCTTTCCATCAAAAACACAAACAGGAATAATATCATTATCAGTAAAATTTTTAATAATTTTTGACAAAGTAAAAATATGATTAATTACTTTACCATTTTCAGCAACAACATCACGACCACTCTTTCGTAGCCCAATAATATATTTATGTATGTATAAGATAATATCTACAAATGCTACTCGTCCTTTGATATCATCGATTGAGATAGTCTTTACTTGTGATTCATAGAATGACCAGAAACCTGAGACACCCATGAGTTATATCGTTATATATGTGAAATGTAATGTTGATTATAATATAGTATACAGATTAGTATATGATGTATTATTATTCAATTTTTTATTTAATCAAAAGGATTAAATAAAAAAATAGTCGAGTCTATGATATCAATTTTTTAGCTATCATATGTAATATCTTAAAATATCTAATAATTATTAATTATAATACATACTATATATATATATATATATGGATACTAACTATTATGAAAAATATTTAAAATATAAAAATAAATATTTATTATTAAAAAATCAATTAGGTGGTAATAAGTTTATTTTAGAATATGAAACTATGGAAAAATATATAGAAGGAACTGGTGTTTATACAATACAAAATTATGATATAATTAGACATTATTTAACAACTTATACAAATGATGTATTATTAATACAAAATATAGTCAACATAATAAATGTATTTCATTATAAAGACGCAAATAATGATATTAAAAATGTTGTAATTTTTAAAAATAATAAAGATTCAACTATTTTTGATAATTTTATAGGTAACATATCTAAAGATATAGATCAAAATAAATCTAAAGATATAATAAAAGCATTAATAAAAAAAGAAACATCTTTACATAAACGATTATATAATTATATGTTTTTTATAAAAGATTTTGAAATATATACACCACAACATAAAATACCACGAAATTTATTACCAATAGAAAAATCTTTTCTTAAAAATTATAGAAAAATATATGATTATAATGAAATAATCTCCGAAATAATAAATAATTTGCTAAAAATATATAATTTTGTTGTATTATTTAAAGATAAATATATATCATTTAAAGAATTATTAGAATCATTGCAATCTTTAAAAGGTAAAAATTTATTAGAAGAAGATAATCTAAAATATATGGATTTATATATATTATATCAAGAATTATTAGCACTATATTATAATATTTTTATAACATTTGAAAAAGATTCAAAAATAGATAAAAAATATTTAAATGAAAATAAAGAAGAATTAAAAGTTACTAATATAAATAAATGGTGTTCGGATAATACTATTACAAAATATTATTTATTATTTTTATTAATAAATATCCTTGATAAAGATGATACTATATTAGATACAGAAATAAGTAAATATTATCAAGATACAAAACCAACAGATAAAATTATTGATCATAGTTTATTTAGTTATAAATTATATGATAAAAATCAAGAACTAATAAAATATTATATACATAAATTAACAACAACTAAAAAATTTTATATGTATAAAAAAGATGATATATCGCAAAAGCTAATTAGTAAAGAAGAATTTATTGATAAAATAAAAAACTATAGAAAACAATATAGTTTAGAAGGAAGAAATATATATAATAAAGAAAATAAAGATCCATTAATTGTTAGTAATATAAAAACATATAATATATTAATAAAAAATATTAATTAATAATCTTGCATAACACTAGTTCATTTAGTTTATAAGATATAATAATATTACTATCTTGTAGTCTTATTTTATTATCGAAATTAATAGTTATGTTATCTTCATTTTTAGTAATAGTACCAATAGTATTAATATTCATATTTCCATTAAATATCTTTAGATTATAAGTACCAACATCTATATCACTATCTGCTATTATATTAATAGCATTAATATAATCATATGTATTAATATCAGATATGTAAGCATTTTTTAATTGTTTAATTTTTGTTTTTTTATCAATAATATCAAAACTGATACTACCACTTTCTTGTGTTTTAATATTCGTATAACTTATATTTTTTTTATAAATTGATTTAATCTTAATATTTATTATATCATCGCCAACTACTAGATAGCATGTATCGCCAACATTAATATTTTTATTTAATTGTATTCCAGATACTATAATTCCTTTGTCTGGGATATCATAATAGTTATTAATTCGAAATATGCTTTCATCTTTGTTGATTGGATATATAGGTTTTTGTTGGATATCAAATAATTTAACAAAAATATTAGTGAATACATTTTTATCATAAGACATTAAATCTTGTTTGATAAAAACGTCAAAAGAAATATTGTAAAAAGAACAAAATTTAATGTAAAAATCTACATCAGGTGAATACATATTATTATTTTTATCATCGTTTTTATTATCGGTCGATATAATAATCATATGATCTGGCATTATACCAAGAATATAATTAACTACTGATTTATTATTTATAACTGGAATGTCATAAATATTAACTATATTATCACATTGAGAAACTATATCATCCCATGCCCAATAATCAGTGTAATTAATAATTTTATTAGATTTAATACCAATAATTTCTTTTTTAATATCAGTTGTAACACCAGTTATTTTTTCATGAGAGTGTTTTAATATTTGATCTCGAACGTTAGTATCATAGCAAATATTAGATATTAAACTTGTTTTACCAGATTGTGGGTCTCCAATTATTAAAACGTTTCTTTCATTAATAACTTTAATATCTTCACGAATTATGTGTGCATAATATACAAAAGAATTATCTATATTCTTTTTAACTTCTTGTAAAATTAAGCAATTTGCTAGTTTAACAATTTGTTTAAAAACATCAATAGTACTATTTATTTCTTCTTCGTTTAATTTGCCAAGTGCTCCACTATCATATACACCAAGTAAATAATGTGCTTCATAAATTTTATTCAAATCATAACCTTCATTAACTCGCCATACCATTTGAGTTACTAATTTTTTGATACCTAAATCAGATTTCATATCAAGACGCCATTTATATTCTATATTACCTTCTTCATTTTCAGGATAGAACTTGTTTTCTTCTTGTATAAATAGTGAATTAAACATTTTAATAATTATAATAATAATATTATTATAGTTATAGTTAACTTAATTATAAGATAAATAAATCATTATAAGATAAATAAATCAGTTTTTTTACTATCTAAAGATAGTAAATAACTAATGAGCTTTAACTAAAATTAAACCATCTTAGCAAGTTTAGTCTCAAGATCTTTATGAGCCATCATTGTAAATTTACGAAGTTTGTTTACTTTATCGTTTTGTACTTTAATGCTATTATGTGCTTCAAGTACTGATTTAATAAATGTTTTATCGCTTTCTGATAAGTCACGTTTATTGTAAAAACTATAAACATGATTAAGAATACGGCGATACCCTTCATAAACATTCTCACAAATAATTGGTACCCATCCATTCCATTGTGGATTATGCATGAGATCTTTTAGTTTAGTAATACAACTCATAATAATTTTATGAGAAATAATATGTTTTTCAAAAAGAATACCTAGAAAATTCATAAATCCTTTAAAGTTATCTACACGATATTGATTGTTTGAATCAAGTACTTTAGTTGGGTCAACAAAGTCTGTAAAGTATTTCTGACATTGATCCATAAAGATAGTAAGAAATTTAATTTCTACTTCTTTATCACTGGTAACTTCTTTAATCATGAGTGGTGAGAATTCAACAATAATATCTGCGTATAGTTCAGAAAGAGAAAGTTGTCCTTCTGGCATTTCTACACCTTTAACACTAATACTATCTGTCATGGCACGAAGTAGAATATCGTGACTGAAAGTACCAAAATGTTCATATTTTGAAAAAGACAGATTTTTAAGAGCATCAAGAATAGTTTTATAATTACGAGGATTAATTTTATTGAGATTTTCAATAACACAATTCTTAAAAATAATATCATTTGGATTTTTACCATCTGTAAATGTATCAATTACTTGTCCAACTTCTTTTAGAATAATATCTCGAAGGATAAATGTACCTCCTATATTATTACACAGAGGTTTAAGGTTTAACGGTAACATCATGTTACAGTCTTTATATTTCATAAAATCATCTATGGAGTAACTTATATTAATCTTAGCCATATTTATATTATATAGTGTATTGAATTATTGTTAAATAGATATATTTATATAATAATATAAATTCAACTTTTATAATATAATGAATATAAAAATACTATTATTAATCGCTACAATTGTTGCACTAACACCAGTTATACTAATTAAACAATATACCAAAACACAAAATAAAAATTTATTAATTGTCGTAGCTATATTATATTTTATATTAGCATACACATATATTCAAATATTTAGAGTATCTGAAGTATCTAAATCATATTCTTTATTACAAGTGTTACAAATATTATTAGTTGTTATATTAGGTACTTTACTATTCAACGAAAAAATAACACAAAATAAAATAATAGGTTTTGTAGCTAGTATGATTGCTGTATATTATTTAATGAAATAACTTAATTTTTAACTTAAATTTTTTTATGTTTAGTTATTTTTTAGTTAACTTATTTTTTAGTTAATTATATATACATATTATATATGAATATAATAGTTTGGATAATATGTGCCAGTATAATAGCAGTTGTTCCTTCTTTATTAATTAAACAATATATAATAACGTCAAATATTAAATATTTAGTATTTGCTGCTGTATTTTACTGCATGTTAATTTATTTCTATGTTAATATATTTAAAAGATCTGCGTTATCAACTTCTCACGCTTTATCACAAATATTACAAATTATACTTGTGGTAGGTATTAGTACTTTCTTTTATAAAGAAAAAATAAACAAATTTAAAATATTTGGACTATTATTAGCTTTTGGTGCAATATATTGTTTAATGAAGAAATGATTATTTCATCAATTCTTTAAGATATTTATTAGTTCTATCAAAGATGGCTTGTTTTTCTCCTTCAATTGTAATGTATAATGGTTTGTATAATTGACCTTCTTTAACCATAGTAATTACTTTTGCGTCTTTACAACCACATTTAATTAATTCTGATTTATATATATTATCTTTATTTCTTTCAAATGTACAGATATCAACACCATCGACAACTTTCTTAATTTCTTGATTGTCTAATTCATGTTCGATAACTATCTTTTTAAGATTCTTTTTAAGATTGCTATCACTAAATTCAAAATCTTTTACTAATTTAATATTCATATCGCTGAATAAATCACTTGTATTTAAAGTTGATGGTATAATTTGATGTGTCTTGAAAACATGATGGATAGAGTTCTGTAATGAAAAGTCTTGATCATATTCTGGCATCTTTGGTACAGTATATTTATCTATCTTGCCTAAATCTACTCTCCCATCCCCTTTACCACCAATTTGATTAGTATCTTTCTTTCTAAATATAGAATATCTCCATAATTTAGTAAATACATAACATGTATTGTTTATTTCATTTGGTTCATAGTATTTAGATACTTTGTCCAAGAACTCACGTGTTTCTAAATTAGGTTCGTAACTATAGAAACCATCTTTGAAAAATGATTTATGCATATTGAATTGATTTTCAAATGTATCTGACTCTATCAGTTCTAAATCACAACTCTTTAATAGATCTTCTTTAAGAAAATCTACATCGACTAAATATTCTGTCATTAGTGTGCCATCTTCAAACATCCAAGATGCAAATAAATCAATTGCTTGACCTAAACCAACTGGTTTATCTGTATTTTTAATATCAAATTTCTTGATAATTTCAAATAATTTTTCTTTATTACCATCATTATCTGTATACTCGTATGTTATTTTATCTTTATTTTCTAATGCTTTGATAACTTTCTTAGCATCCATATGAGTTATCATAAAATAACCACCGTTTCTAATTGTTTGATTAATATTAGATTTAAAGTTACTCCATGTTAACTCATCTTTTAAAAAGTAATGTACAGCATTTTGGCATGCTACTACATCAAATCTTGTTTGATTCTTAGAGTCTTGTGGAAAGAATTTATCAAATAGTTGTTTATTCTCTTGATTCATTCCTCCAAGTGCATTGTATTGATCATCATAGTTTAATTTAACCGATCCATCTGCATGCATAAAATACATTTTTGGAAAGTTTGCTTTTCTCTTACGTTGCTGGTTATATCTTGATACAGCACCGTTAATAGGAGAATATAAACCATCTTTTGATACGTCCATACCAACACAAAATGCGACTTCAGCATAATAGTATCTAAGAATATCACCACCGCGACCACAACCAATATCTAAAACAGATAATTGTTTGTTGTTTTGATAGATCTTATTACAATATGTATAAGTGATATTTGATTTAATCCAGTTGTGAAATTGTCTCATAGATGCTGCTAAATTACTAATCTTTTGATAATAAGCATTTTGTTTAGCAGCAGATATAACTAGTTCGTGACCAATTTTACCTTGTAATTGTTCTAGTTTTTTATCATAGAAGAATTGATTCTTATCTGGATTATTACCTTTAGCAAGATCCATAAAATCACTCATTAAAACAGGATTCTTAATAGAACGCCAAATTTTATTAGCAATTTCATCGTTATTACCATATTTCTTTTTAAATCTCATTACAGATTCGGTTTTATCGTAACGAGTTCTCATTACTTTCCAACGAAACTTTTCAGGAATATATGATTCTCCTTCTTCACTATTGTAATAAAATTCTACAACAGTACCATCTGTAACTATATTACCATCTTCATCTCTTACTTCACCGTTTTCAGTAAACAAGTAAGCCCAATAGCCTTCATTCGCTTCATTGAATAATACCGGTGTTTCTATGTTATTTAGTTTTTTACCAACTTGTAATTTACAAATTCTATATGGTTTATTTCTAACATAATCATCATTCGAATTATCATATACAGTAAGTACTTTACCAGTTTGTTTATCTTTCTCAAATGTTATGTAGAAATCAATAGAGTTATTATGTGGCGGTTTCCATTTAAATTCAGATAATTTAGAATCTCTTGGATTAGTAACATATTGTTGTTCTAATGGCTGAAAGATTAAACCATCTAAAATATACGGACATTTAATACTAGAATCTTCTGTATATTTCTTCCACATTAATTCAGAATATTTATAGATATCCCATCTGCATGCTCCAGTTGCTCCAATAAAATATTTACATCTTACTAAGGGTAATTGTTTTACATGTTGCATATCATGATTTAATGCATCCATTGATTTTTTAATTTCTTCTCCATAAAAATTAACTAGACTATCTAAATTAAAATCACCTTTTGATTTATATTCAGAACGTGTAAAACCCATTTGTTTATCAAAGATAAATGCTTTGCTAACAACTCTTTCGGCTTCTTTGAGACGATCAAAAAATTTAAGTTCTGTTCTAAAATCACGACGTCCAGATAATAATAAATCGAAAACCATATATATGTGTCTATTTAGTTTTGGAATAAAAATATATTCCCCATCAAAAATAGTAGCATCATAGTCTGATGTTTTTAACTCTATTCCTGAATCTTTAACGTTAAGATTAGTAGATATAAAATAGCAATGCTTGTTATATATTACCATGAAATAACGATCGCCGTCAGCTTTATCAGTAACTGCATATTTATTTGGAATAGTGTCGGCAATATATTGTAATTCAAAAGATATAGGCTGACGAGCATTTAAGAAAGTAGAACTTTCAGGTGTATTTGTTATTGATTTATAAAATTTAACAACTTCTTCTGATTTAGAATTGCTTATAATAAAATTAGATTGTTGAATAATTTTATGTAAAACAGTTACTTCTTTTAATAGAACATCTAAATCAGATTGTTTGCCTTTTTTATTATAACCATATTCAACTTCTAATTCAAATTCAGGATAAATATCATTTAAATTTTTATAATTTTTAGTTGTCTTTGTCATAGTTATATCAATTCTAACGAACTCATTTTCTGTTTTTAAAGTAAATAGTGAAAATCTTTGTTTTAATCTAAAAACTATATCTTTTTGAGAATTATGATCTAATTTATCAACTACTTGATAGTCTTGTTTATCTAAATCAACTTCTCCAGATAATCTGACTCTCATATTTAAATCAAATATGTCAATTAGATTAGATGCTTCTTTTATTTTTTTCATAACTTGAACATTTTTATCTTTCTTATCTGCTTGTAAATTTACAAAAGTCTTGAATATAACATGAGACTTCCATAAATCTACTTTTTTGAGATATGTATTAATATTATCACCTTCTAATGTTACACGATATGTAGTATCTTTAGATGGGGAATAGTTAATATCTAATATTTCTAGTGGTCCAATTGATTCTAATTTAGAATGTTTTTTTCTCATTTGCAAGAATTTTAATAGTTGAATATATTTTTGTTGTGTAATATATTTACCATCTCTATTTGCAAATATAAACTCAAATTCTTTATTAGAATCGGTTTTTTTATATAGACTTTCAATAGAATTATATAGATTTTTATCTATTAGATTTAGAATATTACTTCCATCAGTCATTGTTGTATATATATATTAACTGTACATATTTCTTAAATATTCATCAAATAGGAAGAAAATCAATTTTTTATTAATTGCATTTACAATTAATAAAAAAGTAATGATGCTTAAAATTTATTTAGATATTTTAAATGAATCAATTTTTTTTATTTATAACTTTTGTTATAAATAAAAAGTAATTATAACTAAAATAATTTTAAAATAATGTGGATGATGATGATGCTGTTGCTGTTACTGGTGATGTAGCAGATAATGTTTGAGCTGTTTGAGTGGCTGTTTGAGTAGCTGTTTGAGCTGATTGAGAAGCAGATTGGGCTTGAAGTAATCTAGAAATAGCATTAGCTTCTTCTGTTCTTACTGCAGAATTTGGCGCATTGCTATTTGATGTAGCACTGAATGTTACTTGTGGACTATTATCTTCTGCAAAAACATAAGGACGTAATACTGGTTCTGTTAATTCACGTGCACTTCTAAATAATTCACTTTGAACTACTGGTCCGCTAGCAGCACGTGATAATGCACCTAAAGTGCTTGCAATTTTTGAAACAGGTGGTGATTGCATACCTGATAAACTTGCTGGTACAGCAGATGGTATAGCAGACGGTAATGGCATTCCTTGTAAATTAGCAGATGGTACTTGCATACCTGATAAACTTGCTGGTACAGCAGATGGTATAGCAGATTGTACAGCAGATGGTACAACAGATGGTATAGCAGATGGTAATGGCATTCCTTGTAAACTAGCAGATGGTACTTGCATACCTGATAAACTTGCTGGTACAGCAGATGGTAATGGCATTCCTTGTAAACTAGCAGATGGTACAGCAGATGGTACTCTCATACCTGATAAACTACCTGGTACTTGTGATGGTACTTGTACAACACTTGAACGATTAGCTGTTGGAATACGTGATGCAATTGGAGATACTGGTGTATCAGACATTGGTATTAATGTTTGTGAGCTAGCTGATAAAACTGGAGCTTGTGCAGCAGCAGCTAATAATTGTGATGAAGATTGTGATAATGGTGCTTCTTCTGTTGGTGGTTGTATAATAGATGCTCTTAATGATGATGGTACTCTGGATATTGATGGTTGTATAGCAGATGCTTTTAATGATGATGGTACTCTTGAAGATACTCTTGATGATGGTACTGGAGCAGATGATGTTGCACTTAAATCAGCTGTAGCAACAGCGGCTGTTGCTGAACCAATTGGTGATGTTACTGAATCAGCGGCTCTAAAAGATGTTGGTTTAAATGAACTAACTGGAGCAGCAGATGTAACACTTAAATTAGCTGGAAGAATAGCAGCGGTAGCTGAACCAACTGTTGATGTTGGTGAATCAAGAGTTAATGTGCCAGATCTACCACTTACACGTTGGCTTGGGACAACACTTGGAACACGGCTTGATACAATACTTTGAACTGCACTTGGAACAACAATTTGTGATGGAGCAATTGGTCTAACAACCATACCAGATGCTGGTGTTTCGATCATGTTTGTTTCAGCACAGTTTCTTAAGATAGTTAAATTACGAAGCATAGAGTTAATATCAATCTTTACATTATCAATATCAAGATCATTTGAGCTATTTTTACGTGCTTCTAATGATTTATAAAGAATTTCTAATGATTGTGAATACATGATAAGTTTATTACGCATGTATGTCTCTAATGTTGGTTGATTAACATATGCACCATATTTAAGTTTGTTTAATACTAAAACCATCCAACCAAACTTTTCAAATACATGTTTAAACCATTTGTATAAACCATATAATGATTTATCTTGAACAGCAACATTTTCATTTGATAATGGAGCTTGTTTTAAAGCATTACCCATTGTTGACATAAAGCCTTTAAGTTCTTCAAGGTCTTTAATCATATTAGGAAAATCACGTACAATTGTTTGATTATTTTTAGGATCTGATAAACGTGTTTTTAATTCATCAATCAGTCTATTTGTACCACTTACATAAGCAGCTACTTTGGTAGCATACTCTGGCTTTGATGATGATTTATGGATGGCTAATATAATCCAACCAGCCTTTTCAAAAGTTTTTCTGTACCATTCATATAAACCTGGGAGAGTAGCTTCAACGTGTTCAGTTCTTAATCCACTAAGAGATTGACTTAAAATTTGACTTTGTCTTTGACTCATATATATATATAATATATCTAAAATATTTTAAAATTTTAACAATTAAAAAACAATATAAATTATTTTTTATATTTATATAAAGTTTTTATAACTAAATTATATATATGAAAGATAACGTATTTATTTCAAAGTATATGCCAATAACTTTAAATATGCAAATTGATATTAAATCTATTTTTGACAGCGATGCAACAGTTAAATTAACAAACAATATTGATTATCCAAAATGTTCTTACGGATTTCATCATTATATCCATTCATTAAAAAAAGATGTAGAAATATTAAAACAATTTGAAAATAAAAAGAAGGTTTATCTAGTTACTAATCAATTTGAAATAGAAATAGATAATTATGATAAATCAATTAATCTAGTTACTAATAATTTTTTAGATATAAAAGATAAAGTTCCTAAAATTATATCATTAGACTTTTATAAACTATGGGAAATATTATTTATGTTTGATTTATTTGATATAAATGCATCAAATATTAAAACAGTTCATCTTTCTGATGATGGATCTACTGTACAAGCATTAGTACATTATAGAGAACAATATTTTAAAGATAGTAAATCAGATAAATATTATATATCTAATAATTTACCAAATACAACTATTAATAAACAATTTATAGACTACTATGATAAAAAAATATCGCAAATTGATATAGATAAAATTAAAGATAATATAGATCTAGTTATTGCTGGAGCAGCATATACTTATCATGATGACAATGAAAATACTATAGAACAAGAATATTACAAAACTTTATTTAGCAATATAATTAGTTGTGTACGAGTTATTAAAAAAGGTGGTAGTTTTGTATGTAAATTTTTTGAAACATATACACATATGTCATGTAAATTTATAGCTTTATTAGTATCAATGTTTGATAAAGTATTTTTTATTAAACCAATGACAAGCAAACCATCTACTTCAGAAAAATATGCAGTATGTATTGGATTTAAATCATCTGAATCAGCATCGCAATCTATTTTAAAAAAACTTGAAAAGATAGAAGAAGTTATTAATAAAAATAGTAATAAAAATATATGTGATTTATTTAACTCTTATGATATAGATCATAGATTAAAAGTTAGATTAACACAATTAAATTTATTAACATCAAATAAATTATTTAAATCTATTGGTGAAATAGTAAACTTTGTTAATAGCCAAAACTATTACGGAGATACATATCAAGACTATAGAGATAAACAAATAGAAGCGACTAATTTTTGGACAGAAACTTTTTTTCCAGTAGCAAAAGATTTTAAAGACGCAAAGAAAAAAATAACTGAAGCATCATTTGTAACAAATAAAATAAATGTCGATGAAAGTATTCAATTAGAAAAGAAAATAACTTAACTATAGAAAGTTTTAGTAGTTAAAACTCTTCGCAAATATTGTGTTCTTAGTTTGCAAGTATTTTTTATCTAATCTATTATTTAAAACAGAGTTATATAAATAATAGTTATTTTTGTTATCAATTGTTTTTATTATTTTTTTAATATGATTAGATAGACTAGAAGATTTAGATGATGATAAAGATTTGTAAAACTTATCACTTGTTTCTAATAATATTTCATTGATAAAAAACAGATTATATATTAATCTACTAGTTCTTATTTTTCTACTTGGAACATATTTAGTTAGATTTTTATCTAAACGAGACAAGTTAGGATGTTTATAAATAATACTATAATATAATTTTAGTTTAGCAACATTATTGACAAAAGTAGAGTTAATTTCTTCATTCTTTTTAATCATTTTTATACAAGTGTCTATGCACATTCTAATTATACCACCTGTGTAAGATATCCAATCTAGAAATAATTGATCTTCTGATGATGTTTTTATCTTTGTAAAAATTATATATGCTTTATAATCATATTTATTAATACTTTTTAGAGAAGTTAAAATATTATCATAAAGATATAATATTACAGGATTTTGAGGAAACAATAAGTATTTATTATAGTTATTTATTTGAAATATCGATTTTAAATTATTTTGTTTAGATTTAAATTTATTTATAGTTCTAATTTGTTTTATTAAAATTATAATAATTAGAAATATGAATAAAACCAGAATTATCATATATTCCATTCTATATATGATAATAAATATTATTAATAATTATGTTTAACTCGT
>JACCDO010805172.1_pt1 | contig 24616 bp, 24 predicted proteins | sample 7446101 | NCBI WGS metagenome assembly JACCDO01 (sample SAMN15323440, study PRJNA562643) | freshwater metagenome | isolation source: river surface water | place: USA:Blue River Watershed | collected 2017-08-16 | reverse complement strand
TATTTGCAGCATTGGGTGGCGGCTGGTGGAATCGTACCGGCCCCGCCTTTCAACCAAAAGACATAGCGAACAAAGATCAAAATGAAACTTCTGGAAAAAATTAAAACTAAACTTATCGCTACAGTATTAGCCATATGGGCCTGGCTAAAGCTTAAGGCCGAGGATTGGAAGTTGCGTGATAAAGCAATTGCTCTCTGGGGCAAAGTAAAAGCCTTTTGGGCTCGCATGGGTCAAAAGTGGCGCAACACCAAAGCTTATCAAAAGCTCATGTCGATGGAGCCTTTACCGCGTCGAATGATCATCATGTTGTGCGGCGTGTTTCTGCTGTTGGGTCTGATCTTCGGATTTAATCAACTGAAGACATTCATGATTAAGCATTTTATTGCTGGCATGGGTCTTCCTCCTGCAACGGTTTCTACGATGGTCATTGCCACTAGTGAATGGCAACCAAAATTAACTAGTGTGGGTAATGTGCGTGCATTTAGAGGGGTTGAGCTCAGCACCGAATTGGCTGGTCTTGTAGCGTCTGTGCCCATTAAGTCTGGGCAAGATGTCAAAGAGGGTGACTTACTCATTAAGTTAAATGACGTATCTGATGTCGCGCAGCTCAATTCATTAAAGGCACTAGCAGATCTGGCTAAGGTGATTAATGAGCGAGATAGACAGCAATTAGCAATTCAAGCGATTAGCAAAAACGTATTTGATACCAGTGCTGCAGATGCCAAATCAAAACAGGCACAGGTTGAGCAGCAAACTGCATTGGTAGCCAAGAAAAATTTGAAGGCACCATTCTCTGGACGTGTTGGTATTGTGTCTATTAATCCAGGGCAGTATGTGAATTCCGGTGATAAGTTGCTGACATTACAAACTCTTGACCCTATTTTTGTAGATTTCAATTTACCGCAAAATAATGCAGAGCAGATTCAGGTAGGTCAGGTTGTTGAAGTTACTACTGATGCATTTAAGGATGCCAGCTTTACTGGCAAGATTACTGCTGTCAGCCCCAAGGTAGATACCAATACTCGTAATATTCAAGTAGAAGCCCAATTAGCAAATCCAGACAAGAAAATTCTTCCTGGCATGTTTGCTAACGTCAATATTAAGTTGGGCGATCAAGTGAAGTTGCTGACTTTGCCACAAACTGCTGTGACCTATAACCCATATGGTTCGACAGTCTTTATAGCGAAGCCAACAGGTAAAAAGGATAAGCAAGGAAAAGAGACTCTTGAGGCACAACAAGTATTTGTCACCACTGGTGCCACACGTGGTGATCAGGTGGCAATCTTGAAGGGCGTTGAAGAGGGTGCAACTGTTGTGACTAGTGGGCAGCTGAAGTTGAAAAACGGCACCCCATTAATTATCAATAACAAAGTTGAACCTGCTAATTCACCTAATCCGAAGCCACAGGAATAAGTAGCAGATGAATTGGACCGACATATTCATTCGTAGGCCAGTGCTCTCGCTGGTAGTGAGTGCACTCGTCTTAGTGTTTGGTTTGAAGGCTGTCGGTAGCCTGCCGGTTAATCAATACCCGCAAACCCAAAATGCGATTGTTACCATCACGACTGCTTACTATGGTGCTGATCCGGAAACGATCGCAGGGTTTATTACTCAACCCCTAGAGGCTTCTATTGCTCAGGCACAAGGAATAGACTATCTGTCCTCGGCTAGCGTGAGCGGTGTTTCCACCATCATTGCCACATTGAAGTTGAACTACGACTCCAATGCGGCTCTCACACAGATTCAAACACAGATCGGCGCTGTTAAGAATCAGCTGCCTCCTCAAGCTCAGCAGCCAGTGTTGACAGTGCAGGTAGGTCAATCTACTGCTGCAATGTATATGGGCTTTTATAGCGATGAAATTCCAAATAATGCGATTACAGATTATTTACTGCGCGTAGTTAAGCCAAAGCTAGACTCAGTTGATGGCGTGCAGAATGCCGAGATTACTGGTGGCCGAAAGTTTGCCTTACGTGCCTGGCTAGATCGTGAAAAGATGGCTGGCCTAGGTGTGGGTGCAGATGATGTTTATAGCGCCTTGTCTGCCAATAACTACTTGTCTGCAGTTGGCAGCACTAAAGGGGAAATGGTGGCAGTCGACTTAGTGGCTGGTACCGATTTACATACCCTTGAAGAGTTCCGTAAATTAGTTATCAAAAAAGATGGTGTGAATCAGGTCTATTTAGAGCAGGTGGCTACGGTTACCCTAGGCTCGGAGGACTACAACACGAACGTGGCCTTTAGTGGCAAAAAATCCGTTTTCATTGCGATTAAGGTTGCGCCACAAGCCAATTTGTTAGATGTTGCTCAGCGTGTAAGAGATGTCGTTCCTGATATTCAGAAGCAGCTTCCAATTGGTATGACTGGCAAGATTGTCTATGACTCCACCATGTTTATCACTAGCTCTATTGATGAAGTTGTCACGACTTTATTAGAAGCCTTAATTATTGTGACGGTGGTGATCTATCTTTTCTTAGGTAGCTATCGTGCAGTAGCAGTGCCAGTAATCGCCATGCCACTTTCGCTCATCGGCACCTTCTTCATGATGCAAATGCTGGGTTACTCCATTAATTTGTTAACCCTATTAGCCTTAGTTCTGGCGATTGGTCTTGTGGTCGACGACGCCATCATCGTGGTGGAGAACGTTGATCGCCATATGAAAGAGGGTAAATCTCCTCTTGAGGCCTCTTTGATCGCCGCTCGTGAATTGGGCGGTCCAATTTTGGCAATGACCATTGTGTTGATTGCGGTGTATATCCCAATTGGCTTCCAGGGTGGTTTAACAGGCGCACTATTTACTGAGTTTGCCTTTACTTTGGCAAGCGCTGTGGCGGTTTCAGGTTTGATTGCATTAACGTTGTCGCCCATGATGTGCTCTCGCATCTTTACTGAAGAACAAGAAGCTTCTCCATTTGTTCAAAAGATTGATCGCATCTTCGACAAAGTGCACCATAGTTATCAAAGTACCTTGCGAGATTTATTGAGTACATGGCAAGTCATTATTGTGATGGGCGTCATTTTGCTTGGAGGCGTTGCTTATTTGTATGCTACTGCGCGTGCAGAGTTAGCGCCTACAGAAGATCAGGGCATTGTATTGATGCAGGCTTCAGGACCACCCAACAGCACTGTAAATCAGATGCAAACTTATGCAGATCAGATTTATCAGATATCAAGCGCAGAGCCAGAGTATGAGCAAATGTTCCAAATCACTAGTCCCACTAGTAGCTTTGGTGGCGTTTTGCTCAAGGATTGGAATCAACGTAGCCGCAATGCTACTAAGTTCCAAGAAGATATGCAGCAGAAGTGGAATACGATTGCTGGCGCTCGCGTTGCCGCTTTCCAATTCCCTGCATTGCCAGGAGCACAAGGTTTGCCAGTCCAGGTTGTGATTACCACCACCGAACCATATGATCAATTAAACGAAGTCTCCCAGGCAGTTTTAGACAAAGCGCGTCGCAGCGGCAATTTTTTCTTTGTAGACTCGGATTTAAAAATTGATAAACCGCAAGATGTGTTGGGGATTGATCGTGAAAAGGTGGCTGCCTTAGTCATGACGCAACAGCAGGTTGGTTCGGCCTTATCAGCTGCGTTGGGTGGCGGTTATGTCAATTACTTCTCTGTTGCAGGGCGCTCTTATCGAGTGATTCCTCAAGTCAAGCAAGTGGATCGATTAAACCCAGATCAAATTTTGGATTACTACATTCGCACTCCCAGTGGCGCAATGGTTCAGGCGCGCACTATTGCGAGCATTAAACAAAGAGTGGTACCTCAATCTATTAATCACTTTCAGCAGTTAAATTCAGCCACTATTTCTGGTGTGAGTACCCCCTTCATTTCACAAGCAGACTTACTCGAATACATGCGTCAGACCTTAAAAGAGGTTGCGCCTAACGGATACAGCATGGATTACGCCGGCCCTTCTCGTCAGTTTATGGCTGAGTCAGGCGGATTCCTGGTAACGATGTTCTTTGCGATTTTGATTGTCTTCTTAGTGCTTGCTGCGCAGTTCGAAAGCTTCAGGGATCCAATTGTGATCTTGGTTTCAGTTCCCCTTGCTTTGTTTGGAGCATTGATCTTTATTAATTTGGGATTCACGACCTTAAATGTTTATACCCAAGTGGGCTTAGTGACCTTGATGGGCTTAATTAGTAAACATGGAATCTTGATTGTGGAATTTGCTAATGAATTACAAGAGGCAGGCCGCACAAAGTTAGATGCCATTGTTGAAGCAAGTAGCGTGCGTTTAAGACCTATTTTGATGACTACAGCAGCGATGGTACTCGGAGTGGTGCCTTTGGTGATTGCTTCTGGAGCGGGTGCCGCAGGCCGTCAGTCGATGGGTATCGTCATCTTCACGGGCCTATCGATTGGCACCCTCTTTACTTTATTTGTTGTCCCAGCGATGTATTTACTGCTAGGCGCTGATCACCATCAAAAGAAATTTAAGCAACAGTGATTTCTAGCTAGTAAGCCCTTTTTTATTTGATGATATTGAGCTGCTTTTCGGCAATATCATCAAATAAAGTTTCCGTTGATAATCGTTTTAGCCAGGCATCAATATGCTTGAGATTTTGGCGTCCACCCGTTTTTTCTGGGAAAGTATCATCTAGCAAAATCCAGCGTCCCACACAAAGACCAAGTGCAATGTCACCAATATGGAATTGCTTGCCAGAGCAATAATCTTGATTTGCCAAAGTGGTATCTAAAAGTGCCAGTAAGTTGTTGGCATCTTGATACCCTTTTTTAATAGCATCGTAATTACGTTCATTTTCAGGTACACGAGTTAAACCTAAAAATGGTGTACGCAGTGCTGGCCATAGAGTACCCACCTGCCAGTCGAGCCATTTTTCAGATCCATATTGACTGGCAATATCGCTTGGAAAACGGCCCTGCTTATCGTATTGACGAATGAGGTAGCGCATGATGGTATTGGATTCCCAAAGTGCTAAATCACCGTCTTCTAGAGTAGGTACGAGGCCGTTCGGATTGAGTTTAAGAAACTCAGGGCTACGATTGAGCCCGAACTGCAAGCCAGCATCAATTCGCTCATAGTCTTGGCCCTCTTTGAGCCCAAGCTCAGAAAGACACCACAATACTTTTTGTACATTGATCGAACTTTTGCGACCCCATAAGCGCATCATGGCTCTTCCTTCCGATTGATTTACTTGAATTAACTGGTTTTGAGTTCAGCGAAATCGAGCCCAACAAATTTACTACGCGCAAAAATGAGAGGTTCTTTTTCTGGATGATTTTTTAATTTGATAACTTTAGCAACAATGATGTTGTGATCTCCGCCGGTGTGAACAGAAATCGTTTCACACTCGTAATAAGCGACGCAATCATCAATTTGGCAAAGCCCGCTGGGGGAGATTTGATGCCCTACGTTCACAAATTGATCTTGCTTGACTGTCGCAAAATGCATTGCTAAATCTTCTTGTGTACGTTCAAGTACATGGATTAAATGTTTTTTTCCAACCTCAACCCAGGGCATTAGGCGGGAGTGCTGCTTCAAGCTCCAGAGAATGAGAGGGGGCTCTAGAGAGACTGTATTAAAAGAGCTGATAGTGATGCCATGATGATTGCGATCTTCATCTAGGCAAGTAATCACAGTGACCCCTGTCGCAAAAGAAGCAAAGCCTTTACGTAACTCCTGGGAAGTAAAAGGGGCCATTAATGACTTATTACTTAGCTACGGGAGCAATAGTTGTTCCCGGAATGGGAATTAAGACTTCATTCTCTTCGGCCTTGACGCATTTAAAGCGATACTCCTTGCCTGCTTTTGAGAGAAAGCTTGCGCCTTGATAGAAATCATTTCTGCAGGTGTTGGTGGCAAAGTCCATCACTTCTTGAGCTTGGGCGCTAGAATGAATCAGGCGCATATTACCCATAGACATATTGATCCTAGTGGATGAGCAGCCAGCCAGTAGTAAGCTAGATATCGCAGTTAATAGTAGAATTTTTTTCATGGAAACCTCCATAATCATCAATGCTCGTTAGGATAAACCTATTACGAATTTGATGCGGGGAAATACACTGCTCTAAAAGGAAGATATATGTTCAAGGCTATTTTGGTAAATAAGGATGATCAGGGCTATCGCGCTGAGCTGACCCAGGTAGATGAGGCTAGCTTGCCCGAGGGTGAGGTGAAGGTGAAGGTCTTGTATTCCACCCTCAATTACAAGGATGGCTTGGCTATTACCGGCAAGGGCCCGGTAGTACGCAGCTTCCCGATGGTCCCCGGCATTGACTTTGCTGGAGAGGTAGTGGAAAGCATTAGTCCTGACTTTAAGGCAGGGGATATGGTCTTGCTCAATGGTTGGGGTGTTGGTGAGAATCATTGGGGTGGCTTAAGCCAAATGGCACGAGTGAAAGCCGACTGGCTCATTCCATTACCGAAAGGTTTTACTGCTAAACAAGCTTTGGCAATTGGTACTGCTGGCTACACTGCCATGCTCTGCGTTATGGCCTTGCAATCACATGGCCTTAAGCCTAGCGATGGAGAGGTTTTGGTAACCGGAGCCGCGGGCGGTGTAGGTAGCTTTGCCATTGCACTTCTAAGTAAGCTTGGGTTTACTGTGGTTGCCAGCACTGGACGTTTGTCTGAAGCAAGTTATTTAAAGCAGCTTGGTGCTGCTGAAGTAATCGATCGTGCTACTTTATCCGCCCCTGGCAAACCTTTGGCTAAAGAGCGTTGGGCTGCAGTAGTCGATAGCGTGGGAAGTCATACATTGGCCAATGCTTGTGCACAAACTAAAAGTGATGGTGCAGTTGCTGCCTGTGGACTTGCACAGGGTATGGACTTTCCATCTACAGTAGCCCCATTTATTTTGCGTGGCGTAACCTTATATGGCATTAATAGCGTTACCGTGCCACGTGCAAAAAGAATTGCAGCTTATGAGCAGCTCAGCAAGCTGGTTGATCTAAAAACACTTGATGAGATTTCGCATGAAATTAATTTGGCAGATGCAGTGAAGTATGCAGAAAAATTAATGGCTGGCGATCTGCGCGGACGCGTCATCGTAAATGTAAATCAATAATTTTTTAGTAGAGATCAATGAATAAACCCCCACTGAGTTCTGAAAGCGCCCTCAATTACCCCTTAGGAGATCAACTGCCAGAGTTGGGGGCTAGTATTGAGGTGGCACCTGGTGTGCGTTGGCTGAGAATGAAGCTGCCATTTGCTCTAGACCACATTAATTTATGGTTGTTGCGTGATGAAATGGATGGCAAAGCGGGCTGGACTATTGTTGATTGCGGCATCGCCAATGATGAGACGAAGACTTCGTGGGAAACAGTTTTTGCAACTCAGCTAGAAGGTTTGCCGGTGTTGCGAGTCATCGTGACACATATGCACCCAGATCATGTTGGGCTCTCACAATGGTTATGTGAAAAGTGGAATGTGCCCTTGTGGATTTCCATGACAGATTATTTAACTGCCCAATGGTTAAGCCACAAAGAGGGTGGCGCCGCTGTAGGAGCAAGGGCTGGTGGCGGAGGCTCTGCCGATCATTTTCAGAAGCACGGTTTGACTACTCCAGAAGATTTAGAAAAAATTCGAGGTCGCTCAAACTATTACAGCAATATGGTGCCGGGGGTGCCAAGACAATACCGTCGCATTCTGAATGGTGAACATATTCTGATTGGTGGGCATGAGTGGCAAGTGATCATGGGATATGGACATGCCCCTGAACATGCTTCACTTTTTTGCAAAGATCTTGGGGTATTAATTTCAGGGGATATGCTGTTGCCCCGCATCTCTACCAATGTCAGTGTGTACGACGCAGATCCAGATGCCGATCCATTGGGTCTTTACCTTGAGTCAATTGAACGCTATTTACCATTACCCGACGATACCTTGGTCTTACCATCGCATGGAAAGCCATTTACGGGAATGAAGCCGCGGATTAATCAACTAAAAACACATCATGATGAACGCTTGGCTGAAACACTTGGTGCATGTAAAAAACCGGCAACTGCTCGAGAGATTGTGCCGGTTTTATTTAAGCGTGAATTAGATATTCATCAGCTCACTTTTGCTATGGGTGAGGCTATTGCTCATCTGAATTACCTACTTCGTCGAGGTAGGTTGCATCGCCAGCTTTGCGACGACGGCGTGTTGCGGTTTTCCGTGGTTTAGTACTGGTTTTAGTTTCTGACTTTTCAGTACCGCTACTTGCTGCAGCCCCTGCAGCTGACACTGCATCTCCAAAAGACTTCAAGGCCATCATGGTGGCATGCTGAACTTCAAGGCCTTGAATGGTGGATTTGAGGATGTTGAGATTGAGATTTAGCCAGTTTTCAACGCTCTTTAGATCTTTGATGCGTTTTTCAAGCTCTTCCACATCAAGGCCGGGAAATGCTGATGCAAAGCCTCCTGCGGCCTTAGAAGCGTCTGTAGTGAAGGGAAATTGCCCAGCCTGAGCCGCTGCCCCCTGACCCCACATGGTTTTGAACATATCAAGGCTTTGATTAAATTCAGGAATAGTTCCGAACATAGAAGGCTCCAGGTTAAATAAAAAGTGGCTTTTCCAATAGAATAAGGGATTCTAGAGATTATTCCCGGTTAAGTAATGCAATTTAATGGTTTATCCCAGCCCTATACCCGTGGTCAAGCGCTTCCTGAGCTGCTGAAGCAGCGCATCCTCATTTTGGATGGCGCAATGGGAACAATGATCCAGCAGTACAAGTTATCTGAAGATGACTACCGCGGATTGCCAAGCAATACTCGCTTTGTGGATCATCCCGGCGATCTCAAGGGCAATAATGAATTATTGGTGCTGACCCATCCAGAAATTATCAGCAAGATTCATGAGCAGTATTTAGATGCTGGCGCAGACATTATTGAAACCAATACTTTTGGTGCAACTTCAGTTGCTCAAGAGGACTACAAAATGCCTGGCCTGGCTCGTGAAATGAATGAAGTGTCTGCCAGACTGGCCAAGGCTGCATGTGAAAAGTACAGCACCCCTGAGAAGCCACGCTTTGCTGCTGGCGCTATTGGACCAACACCTAAAACGGCCAGCATCTCACCAGATGTGAATGATCCTGGCGCGCGTAACGTGACATTTGATGCGCTACGAGCTTCATATCGTGAACAGATCGAGGGATTATTTGCTGGTGGTGTAGATTTATTTTTGGTCGAAACCATCTTCGATACGCTCAATGCGAAAGCGGCTTTATTTGCTTTAGATGAATTTTTTGAAGAGACTGGTGAACGTTTACCGGTAATGATTTCTGGTACGGTCACTGACGCATCTGGCCGCATTCTGTCGGGTCAAACCGTTGAAGCTTTTTGGAATAGCTTGCGTCACATTAAGCCACTCACCTTTGGATTGAATTGTGCTTTAGGTGCCGCTTTAATGCGCCCCTATATTGCTGAGCTTGCTCGTATTTGTGATGCAGCGGTTTCTTGCTACCCCAATGCTGGTCTGCCTAATCCGATGAGTGATACAGGCTTTGATGAGACCCCAGAGATTACTTCAAGCCTAGTAGATGGATTTGCTAAAGACGGATTGGTCAATTTAGTGGGTGGCTGCTGCGGCACTACGCCTGATCATATTCGGGCGATTGCGAATGCTGTATCCAAGCGTAAACCTCGTGCTTTTTATCGCGAGGATGCAGGAGCAGTCGTATGAGTAAAAAAGAGAATCAACAGCCCATACCAGCAATGAAGCTCTCAGGACTGGAGTCTTTTAATGTGACGCCAGCGGTAGGTTTTGTCAATATTGGTGAGCGTACTAACGTGACTGGCTCAAAAGCATTTTCACGCATGATTTTGAATAATCAATTTGATGAAGCGCTCGCAGTTGCGCGACAACAAGTTGAAAATGGTGCTCAGGTTATTGACATCAATATGGATGAGGCGATGTTAGATTCTGAAGCGGCGATGACTCGCTTCTTAAACTTGATTGCATCAGAGCCTGATATCGCGCGGGTACCTATCATGATCGACTCCTCTAAGTGGAGTGTGATTGAAGCAGGGTTAAAGTGTATTCAAGGCAAGCCCATTGTTAACTCAATTTCTTTGAAAGAGGGCGAAGAGCCTTTCAGAAATCAAGCGCGCTTAATTCGTCGCTATGGTGCCGCCTCAGTAGTAATGGCGTTCGATGAAGTTGGGCAGGCTGATACGTTTAAGCGTAAGACAGAAATCTGCAAGCGTTGCTATGACATTTTGGTAAATGAAATTGGCTTTTCTGCTGAAGACATTATTTTTGATCCGAATATCTTTGCAATTGCCACAGGTATTGAAGAGCACGATAACTACGCAGTAGATTTTATAAATGCCACGCGTTGGATTAAAGAAAATCTACCGGGTGCCAAAGTGAGTGGTGGCGTTTCTAATGTGAGCTTCTCTTTCCGCGGTAATGATCGCGTTCGTGAGGCAATTCATACAGTGTTTCTCTATCACGCCATTAAAGCTGGTATGGATATGGGCATTGTGAATGCTGGCCAATTAGGTGTCTATGCTGACTTAGATCCAGAGTTGCGTGAGCGTGTCGAGGATGTTGTTCTCAATCGCTTTAAAGAGAAGGACGGAAAAACACCAACTGAGCGCTTGTTAGATATTGCTGACCAATTTAAGGGTGGCGGGGCCAAACAAGTAGAAAACTTAGCTTGGCGTGAAGAGTTAGTGCGTGAGCGCTTAACGCATGCGCTTGTCCATGGTATTACTACCTTCATCGAAGAAGACACTGAAGAACTCCGCGCGCAAATTATGGGTGCTGGTGGTCGTCCGATTGAGGTGATCGAAGGCCCGCTCATGGATGGTATGAATGTCGTAGGCGATTTATTTGGTGAGGGCAAGATGTTCTTGCCACAAGTGGTGAAAAGTGCTCGAGTGATGAAGCAAGCAGTCGCTATCTTGATTCCTTATATCGAGGAAGAAAAGCGTCTGCATATTGCCGGAGGCGGAGAAGCAAAAGCCAAAGGCAAGATTGTGATGGCAACCGTTAAAGGTGATGTGCACGATATTGGTAAGAATATTGTGACGGTAGTCTTGCAATGCAATAACTTTGAAGTTGCGAACATGGGTGTGATGGTTCCTTGCGCGGAAATTTTGAAGCGCGCCAAGGAAGAGAAGGCTGATATTGTTGGCCTCTCGGGCTTGATCACGCCTTCCCTGGAGGAGATGACCTATGTTGCACAAGAGATGCAGCGTGATGATTATTTCCGCGAACGTCAAATACCATTAATGATTGGTGGTGCTACTACCTCGCGAGTTCATACCGCGGTAAAAATTGCCCCACACTATGATGGTCCGGTTGTGTATGTTCCGGATGCATCGCGCTCGGTTTCAGTTGCCTCCAGTTTGCTTTCGGATGAAAGTGCTAAGAAATTTATTCAAGACTTGCGTGATGACTATGTGCGGATTCGTGAACAACATGCAAATAAAAAGGCTGCGCCAACGATTTCATTAGAGGCAGCACGTAAAAATCGTGAGCTGATTGATTGGGCAGCTTATGTTCCTGAAAAGCCTAAATTCATTGGTCGTCGCGTATTTAAGAACTTTGCCCTGAGTGAAATCGCTAAGTACATTGACTGGACACCATTCTTCCAGACTTGGGATTTAGCAGGAAAGTTTCCTGCCATTCTGGATGATGAAGTAGTGGGTGTTGAGGCTCGCAAAGTATTTGAAGATGCCAAAGTCTTGCTTGATAAATTAATTAAAGGCCAATGGTTGCAAGCAGATGCAGTAGTGGCTTTTTATCCAGCCAATGCGGTGGGTGATGATATTGTTTTATATAGCGATGAAGCGCGCGAGCATCCATTGTTTGTTTGGCATAACTTGCGTCAGCAGGCAGAGCGTCCAGTGATTGATGGCGTTCGCAGACCTAATCGTTGTTTGGCAGATTACGTTGCGCCTAAAGATACCGGTGTACCAGACTACCTAGGCTGCTTTGCCGTGACTACTGGTCATGGCGTTGAGAAAAAAGTGGCAGAGTTTCAGGCAAAGCATGATGATTACAGCGCAATTATGTTGAAGGCTTTGGCCGACCGCTTGGCTGAAGCATTTGCAGAGCTCATGCATCATCGTGTGCGTACCGATTTATGGGGCTATGCAGCGGATGAGATTTTGACTAATGATCAAATGATCAACGAAGAATATCGCGGTATCCGCCCGGCACCGGGATATCCTGCTTGTCCTGCGCATGAGGTGAAAAAAGATTTATTGCGTGTTATTGGCTCAGAAGACATTGGCATGACTTTGACAGAGTCCATGGCTATGAACCCAGCTTCTAGCGTTAGTGGATTCTATTTGGCACATCCAGATGCGCGCTACTTTAATGTAGGTAAATTGTCTGCCGATCAGGTCGAGGACTTAGCCTTGCGTCGCGGTGAATCAGTTGATGATGTCCGTCGTCAGTTATCTAGTTCTCTAGACTAAACACCCCACATTACTGGCTCACCTTTGGCCTTGCCTTGTTTCATGAGTTCCAAAAAGGGGTAGGCGCGTTGACCAAGACGATCTGCTAACTTTGGTTTCTCACCTGCATCTTCTGCTTCCGAGCGCTCCTCTAAGTCTTTCAGGATTGCTGTTTCTAGGGCAGTAATTAGGTTGGGAAGTTGCTCAACAGTCAAAATACCTCTGGGTTCCAATGGGCGACCCAAAATATCAAAAATTCGCTGGCTGAGGTCAGCTAGCATGATGACGTCCGGTCCTGCTTTGGAGCGAAATTGATAGATCATTTCGATAGCTTACCACCTGATAAACTCACTGTTCTATGTTGTTGACCAATAAAAATCGACTAATTGAGATGCTCGGCGCTGCTTTGCAGGACTTGGCTCAAGAGAGGGGCTTAGAAGGGGTTCCTCCGGTGCGCTTAGAGCGCCCTAAGGCTGCAGACCATGGGGATGTGGCATGTAATGTTGCCCTTCAGCTTGCGAAGACCTGGAAGCTCAATCCCAGGGAATTGGCGCAGGCTTTGGTGGACCGCCTTCAAAAGCAGGCTGGCTTTGACCAATTGATTTCCTCATGTGAAATTGCTGGCCCTGGCTTTATTAATTTTCGACTGAGCAACACAGCTAAAACCCTTGTTGTGAATGAAATTCTGTCCTCTGGCCCTCGATTTGGTGAGATGCCAAAGGGTGGTGGCCCAGTTACTAGCGCCATGATTGAATTCGTCTCTGCAAACCCAACGGGGCCTTTGCATGTTGGTCACGGTAGACAGGCTGCGTTAGGAGATGCCCTAGCGAATTTATTGGCAACCCAAGGCATTCAGGTACATCGGGAGTTTTATTACAACGATGCCGGAGTGCAGATAGCCAATCTTGCTTTATCAGTACAAGCTCGTTTAAATGGACTCAAACCTGGAGACGGGGCATGGCCGGAACAAGCTTATAACGGTGAATATATTGCGGAGATTGCCGCTGCCTTTAAAGCTTCACCAGAATTCAAAGATGATCTTGAAGCAATTCGTCAATTTGCAGTAGCTTATTTGCGTAATGAACAGGATATTGATTTAAAAACGTTTGGTGTGCAATTTGATTGCTACTACCTTGAGTCATCCCTATATACCGATGGCAGCGTTGCTCAAATTGTGGAAGATTTACAGAGTATCGGAAAAACCTATGAAGGTGAAGGCGCCCTATGGTTAAAGACCACTTCTGATGGCGATGACAAAGACCGTGTGATGCGCAAGTCTGATGGTAGCTTCACTTACTTTGTGCCTGATGTGGCCTATCACGCAAGTAAATGGAAGCGTGGCTTTGAAAAAGTCATTAACGTACAGGGCAGTGATCACCACGGCACTATCGCCCGAGTACGCTCAGGCTTGCAGGGTGTAGCGCAAAAGCGCGGTTGGAATATTCCAAAGACTTATCCTGACTATGTTCTACATAAGATGGTGACCGTGATGCGTCATGGTGAAGAGGTCAAAATTTCAAAGCGTGCAGGCTCTTATGTCACTGTGCGTGACTTAGTCGAGTGGTCAGGTGGTGTTACTCCTGAGATGACTCCCCAAGAAAGAGATCTGGCATTACAGCGGGGGCGTGACGCTGTGCGATTCTTTTTGATCTCGCGTAAGGCAGATACAGAGTTCGTATTTGATATTGATTTAGCGCTTCAGCAAAATGATGAGAACCCAGTGTTCTACGTGCAGTATGCTCATGCACGTATTAGCTCAATCTTGCAGCAATGGGATGGCAAGGCAAGCGATTTGGCTGCTGCTGACTTATCGCTATTGCAAAGTAAGGCATCTGATCATTTATTAAGACGTCTTGCAGAGTATCCAGAGGTCCTCAGTGATGCTGCTGCAGATCTAGCCCCACATGCCCTTGCTTTTTATCTGCGAGATTTGGCAGGCGATTTTCACACCTTCTATAACGCTGACCGAGTCTTAGTTGATGACCATAATTTGAAATTGGCTCGATTAGCCCTTTTATCCGCTACTCGCCAAGTCCTGCAAAATGGTTTAAAAGTATTGGGCGTGTCTGCACCAGCCAAGATGTAATGACGACACATGAAGTGAAAATGTAAGATGAGGAAATAATGAAAAAACCGAATCAACAAACTGGCTTCATCCATCACAGTAGTAGCAATGGTCAATATGGCGGCACTATCTTGGGCTTTATTTTGGGTCTGGGTGTAGGTCTAGGCATTGCATTTGTAATCGCTTTTTACCTCTCAAAAAACACCCCTCAAGAAAGACCTGGAGTACGTGCGCCTAATTTGCCGCTCAATATTATTAAGCCAGCTCCCCCTCCTGCTGAGGGTGAAACTGCAGTTCCAGCAGAGCCTGTGGATTTGAATAAACCTTTGCAAGGAAAGTCTCCCGCAGCCAGTACTACCGACCCCATTAGTGATTTGCTCAATAGCAAGAAGACTTCTGAAGGCTCGGGATCTGCGTCAGCAAAAACAGATACACAGTATTACCTACAAGTGGGTGCTTTTACGAAGCGTGCTGATGCGGATGCACAAAAGGCGACTTTGGCAATTCAGGGTATTCAGGCTCAGTTGAGCGAAGTGACTAGTGAAGGTAATACTTTGTGGCGCGTTCGCATTGGGCCATATGGCAGTTCCGAGGAAAGCAATCCTATGCGTGATAAGTTGAATGGCATGGGCATTAAACCAACCCTTATTAAAACAAGCAAATCATGATTTCATTCAGCAAACGAATCTTTACCCTCATCACTTTCATTTGTTTAAGTGGCGTTGCGATTGCGCAAAGTCAAAAGATTGAAGAGGGTTTTGACTATCGAATTCTGCCCATTCCGCAGCCTGTAGAAACAAAAGGCAAGGTCGAGGTTATTGAGTTCTTTTGGTATGGATGCCCCCATTGCTATGACTTTGAGCCAGAATTAATGAGCTGGGTAAAGCGCCAGCCTAAGGATGTTGTATTTAAAAGGGTACCTGTTGCTTTTCGTGATGACTTTATGCCGCATAGCCAACTTTTCTATACGCTGGAATCTCTTGGTAAAGGAGATGCTTTGAATGAAAAAGTAATGTATGCCATGCACAAAGAAAATAAGCGGCTATTAACGGAGTCTGATATTGCTGATTGGGCTGTATCTCAAGGAATCGATCGCAATACTTTTTTGGCTACTTATCGTTCATTTGCTGTGACCTCAAAAGCACGCGCTTCTAGACAGCTCGCTGAAGCCTATCGAATCGATGGTGTGCCAACTATCGTGATGCAGGGTAAGTATGTGACATCACCCTCCATCGCTGGTACTAAAGCCAAGGCGATTGCGGTGATGGATTTCCTTGAAGAAAAAATTCGTAAAGATAAGTACAAATAAATCGGATTATCAAATCCGTCTAGATCTTGACGAAGCGGCGTACTATCCAAAAATAGAGTGGATATGGCAGGATTCTGAGAAATTTTAAGAATCCTGAAAACCGTTTAGGGAAGTGAATATCAAACTCACCCTGTTCGATGCCTGACAATATCTCGCTTGCAGCTTGATCGGCTGTAATCAAAGCGGGCATTTCAAAATCATTTTGAGCTGTGGCTTCAGTAGCTACAAAGCCTGGAGAAATCATATGAACACTAATGCCCTCGGGCAGTAAGTCGTAGTAGAGTGTTTCGCAGAAATTAATGATGGCTGCCTTGCTGGGCCCGTATGCCAAGGCTTTTGGAAGGCCGCTATAACCAGCAACACTACCAACGATGGCGATATGTCCTGAATGTACTTTGAGCATTTCTGGTAGCACAGTGGCAACCGCCCTCATAGGCCCCAATAGGTTGGCATCAATGGTTTGCTCGGCAGTTTTAAAGTCAAAATTACTTGCGCGTAAGGGTGTGTAAACACCTGAAACAAAAAGCAATAAATCAATTCCACCCCAGATTTGCAAAATCTGTTGATAGGCATCGTTAATCTGTTTTTCTTTGGTGACATCTACCGGGAGAACTAGAGTTTGGTTGGTCTCGGCAGTTGCTGCTAATTGCTCAAGTGGTTCAACCCGCCGACTAGAAAGCACTACCTTCGCACCTTTCTCGATAAAGGCCTTAGCGCAAGCCGCACCAATGCCGCTAGATGCGCCAATAATCCAAATACGTTTTCCAGAAAAGTTTTGTATACCTAACTGTTTCATACGCGCAATGAATCTGGAGAGGGTGATGAATTCGCATGGCTTAGGGTAAATTGCACCACATCAATATTGCGCTCAGAAAAACCTGCTGAACAGTACATCAGATAGAAATTCCACAGCCGAATAAAGGCTTCATCAAATCCTAATTGACGTACTTCTTGAAGTTTTTCGTTGAAACTATCACGCCAAATGCAGAGGGTTTTAGCATAGTCACCACCAAATGCAAATTCAGCTTCTACTTTTAATCCTGCCTGAGCTGCACTATCTCTAAAGCTAGTGCGAGAAGGAAGCATGCCTCCTGGAAATACATATTGCTGAATAAAGTCAGTATTTGTGCGATAGCGCTCAAACAGTTCTTCTGCAATCACGATCGTTTGAATGCAGGCTTTGCGTCCTGCTTTGAGGCGCTGAGCAATGGTTTGAAAGTATTCTGGCCAATGCTTTTCACCAACAGCTTCAAACATTTCAACAGAGACAATCCCATCGTACTGTTCTTGACAGTCGCGATAGTCTTGCAGACGAACTTCAAATGCTGGTGCATCAGAGTGATTTGCTTGTATAGACTGGAGTCGCGCATCTGCAAATGCTTTCTGTTCAGTAGACAGAGTTAGTCCGGTGATGGCAATCTGTTTACCTTGTGCCTCTTCCATCACACCACCCCAGCCACAGCCTATTTCTAGGATATGGTCACCTGCTTTACTGTCGATTGCAGCAAGAATGCGGCTAATTTTTGCCCGTTGTGCATCAGCTAGGGATTGTTTATCGCCCTCAGAAAACCAGGCGCTCGAATAACTCATGGTGGGGTCAAGCCACAGGGTATAAAAGGCATTACCAAGATCGTAGTGCGCATGAATATTTTTGCGGCTTCCGGATTTACTGTTGTCTCGAAGCCAATGCTTCAGACGGTAATAAATCGAGGCGTACCGATTTCCGTAGATTGCCTTTTCTAGAATAGTTCTATTACGTATTGCTATTTCTAAAAGCGCTTTAAGGTCAGGCGTATTCCATTGGCCACGGATATAACTTTCTGCAAAGCCAATATCACCATGAGACATCACTTGTTTAAATACAGACCAATCTAGGATATGAATTTCAGCGTGCAGGGCATCAGTAGAATGACCAAATTCTTTTCGTTCGCCATTTGGCAGGATCACTTTGAGATACCCGCTTCGTAGCTGAGTCAGTAGCTGGAGCAGGGCTTCAGTACTGAAGCGATATTGCGGGGTCGCCCGCTGAAGTGGCCGGGAAAAATTAAGGCGTGAGAGTAATGATTGTCCTGGGCGATTCATCTGCTGACTTCAAATTCTGGTGGTTTAGGTTTTGAGTTAAAGGGTACACCTTTTATCCATAATTTCAATGCCTGCCAGTGAATTCGGAAAATCACGCCTAAGCTCATTAGGGGGTAACGTAAACAGGCAAGATAGACGGTGGATTGATTCAGTGGCCTACTTTCCCCGCTAATACTAGTATTAATTAATGGTTGCCCATCTTCATGAAGTTCAATGCGGTATACAGAGTGACGTCCAGACGCGCTTTCTTGGGGAAAAAGGAAGCGAAAGTGATATTCCCCCCTAACCTCACAAAAAGGTGAGACATGAAACACTTTTTTGCTAATGTACGTTTCCCCTGAGCGCAAGACCTCACCAGAGTCTTTGTAAAGTAGGTAGCAATGACGTTCACCAAAAGTATTATTCACCTCGGCTAATACCGCCTGTACTTGACCATTGGCACGAGTACAAATCCAAAAGCTCACCGGATTAAATACATAGCCAAGGACTCTTGGAAAGGTTTGTAGCCAAATTTCACCATCAAGGTGTGTTACTTGGTTTTCTGCCAAGAGGTTTTCAACCCAGGCAAGACTATCAACTTCACCGTGGCCATGATCCTTATCAAAAAAAGAGATCATGCCAAAGCGATTGTCCTTGAGGCCTAACTTACTGAGTAGTCCTGGGTTCGCTTTTCTGGAGCGCATGGGAATTGTCACTGTGAAGACGCCATAGCCAAAAGCATTTTTAGCTGGCCGCAGGCGACTATGCTTTACAGCACCAAAGTTAATCTTTGGCAGATTCATTTATTGCGCATCTAGCTTAGGACTATTTTTCATGGGGGAGCGCATACTTTCCAGCAAAGCTTCTGCCACCAATTCTCCCGAGCGCAAGCCATCCTCATGAAAGCCAAATCCTGTCCATGCGCCGCAATACCAAATAGAAGAGTTCCCTTGAATCAGGGGCAATTCTTTTTGCGCCTGAATTGCGCTCATATCAAAAACAGGATGAGCATAATGAATTTCTTGATGAATTAATTTTGGATCGGGGTCAGTGAGTGGATTTAAGCTCACAATAATTGGCAAGTCTTTAAATTCTACTGGGAGTGGTTGAAGGCGGTTAATTAAATAGTTCACACTCACATGTTGCTGAGAAGATGGCATGGCACCCGATTTAGCCGTGTAATTCCATGCAGCCCAACAACGCTTAGCTGAAGGCAAGAAGCGAACATCAGTATGCAGAATTGCGCGGTTCTTTTGATATGGGATGGCAGCAAGAATATTACGAGCATCTTGTGAAATGCCATGAACTAAATCTAAGGACTGATCGCTATGACAAGCCATTACAACTTCGTCAAACCAATCTGAACCAGTTTGCGTAATCACTTCTGCCTGCGCGGTACCGTCTAGACTTGCATTAACGCGAATGACTGCTTCTCGTGAAATAGTAACGCGATGTTTTTCTAAAATAGCCACAATACGTTTAACGTATTCACGTGAACCCCCTGCAACGGTAAGCCATTGAGGGCGATTTTGAATTTGAAGCAGGCCGTGATTATGGCAAAAACGTACCATCGTTTGAATAGGAAACTCAAGCATTTGATCTACAGAGCAAGACCAGATGGCGCCGATCATTGGTAAAAAATAATTTTCTTTGAAACTTTGACTAAAGCGATGGCGCTTTAAAAAGTCGGCAATCGTTTCATCGGGCCCTGCATATTTATGACCAGCATCTATTTGTTTATTAGCTAGCTGAGTAGCTAAGCGATTAAAGCGCAAGATGTCATAGGCCATTCTCCAAAAAGAGAGCGAAAGCAAATTAGATCTTTGTCCAAAAAATGAGTTGAGGTCGTTTCCTGCCCATTCAATCGTATTTGGTTTATTCGACTTTCCTGAGGCATCGATTGAAACTGAAAACGACATTTCAGAAAGTGCAATTGGAGCTTGAATTTCTTCAAATAGCCTCACTAAGCGGGGATACGTTTTACGGTTAAAAACTAAAAATCCAGTATCAACCCCATGGGTGATCTCTTGATTGCCGATACGCTGGCTAAAGTTAACCGTATTACTATGACCACCAATATGGTCACCACCTTCAAACAAGGTGATTTCTAAATCTGGATGTTGTCTGAGAGCATAGGCACAACCTAAGCCTGATATACCGGCGCCGATGATGGCAATTCTTTTTCTGCTCACTGCGCCTTCTCCTTCAGAAGCTTTTCAATCTCTTTGGTAATGCTGCTGCTAGTTGGTTTTGTCATGCTGCCATACGATTCCACTACGTTACCGTTGCGATCTATAAGGTATTTATAAAAGTTCCACTTTGGGCTTGTGCCCGTCTTGGCAATCAACATCTTAAAGAGTGGATTTGCATTCCCACCCGAAACAACTGTTTTTGCAAACATCGGGAACTTAACGTCATAAGTATTTTTACAAAACTCCGCGATTTCCTTATTGCTGCCCGGCTCTTGTTGCCCAAAGTCGTTTGAGGGAAAGCCCAGAACCACTAGCCCTTGATCTTTGTATTTGGCATATAGCTTCTCTAGGCCATCGTATTGGCTTGTAAAGCCACAGTAGCTCGCGGTATTGACTGCCAAAATCACTTTTCCTTGGTATTGGCATAGATTTTGGGGCGCTTCATCTTGTAAGCGCGGGAATGTATGGGATAGCAAAGGGCTGCAACTAGGGGCTGCGTTTACGGCTTGTGTAGTCATCACAAAAGCAAAGAGGCTCAAAAGCCATGAAAACAACAAACGGGTCATCTTGCGCCTTATTTAGTGGGGAATTACCAGTGCCAAGTCTAAGACATTCTGGTCAATATCACAGGCGCTTAGGCAATGCCATTAATATTGTGACATGTCGACTTTGTTGCCCCCTACTTTTGAGTCTAAAGTTTGCTCTCCTGAGCAGTTAGAGGCACGCTTAGCTACTTTACCGCGCCCCCTCGTATTTACGAATGGGGTATTCGATATTCTGCATCGTGGTCACGCAAGCTATTTGGCGCAAGCACGTGCCTTAGGCGCAAGTCTTGTCGTGGGAGTGAACTCTGATGCATCAGTAAAAATGTTAGGCAAAGGGGATGACAGGCCTATTAATTCTGAAGCAGATCGCCAAGCTTTATTAGCGGCTTTAGAAAGCGTTGATATGGCCATCCTTTTTACTGAACAAACCCCAGTCAAATTAATTGAACGAATTCGACCTGATATTTATGTAAAGGGTGGAGATTATGAAATTGATACTTTGGAAGAGACTCGGGTAGTGAAAAGCTGGGGTGGAAAAGCAATTGCAATTCCATTTTTATATGAGCGCTCCACTACCACTCTATTAGGCAAAATTCGTTCTTAAAAAGAATCTAGTAGCCAGGCCCAGGTTCCTCGAAGCACAAGTCCCTCAGTTACTTCGGCGCCTAAGGCAAGCTCAGTTTGAGATTGAGCAATGATTTGCGCTAGGACTTTGGCATTGCCACCATCCAGCCAAATTTTTTCTACAGGGCAGTTCAACTTTTTAGACAACTGAATCGCTTGTACGATAGCGCCAATTTGTGCAGCATCACATCCGCTAATAATTGCATCATTTGTATTAACACCAAAACCAAACGGACTCTCATGACGTTCAGCTAACGGCAATTGAGCGGTTTGACTTTGTAAGCTTGTTTGCATGAGGCTAAGGCCTGGCAGAATCCATCCACCATAGTGCACACCATTAGAGCCTAGAAGGTCTATCGTAGTAGCGGTACCTGCATTGATAACAAGTGTGTTGGTTTTCGATAAAGCGCGCGCACCAATGACGGCTGCCCAACGATCTGCACCCAGCTTCGCAGGCTCTTGATATAGGGTGCGCATGCCGTTATACGAGCTATCGCCGCTGAGTTGCTTCCACTCGATTTCATTCCACTGCGGAAAGAGAGATTGCAGATTGGCTATGGCTTGTGAGCCTGCTACACAGCAAAATCCAATCGCATCAGGCTTGGGCAAAGTTTTAGCAATGTAGTCAGCCAATTCTGCTTTTGCTTCTGGCGATTGCAATGCATTACTACTAATAGACCCAGAGTAAGCCCATAACTTTTTTTGACGATCAGAGGGGTGCTTAGAAGACTCTACTGCTGCCCACTTTAAGCGAGTATTGCCTACATCAAAAAGGAGATACAAGCTCATTTCTGTGCTCGCAAAGAAACATCACCTGCATGAATCGTGAGTGTTTGATGATCTTGCATTACCAGTAGCGCGCCACTGCTATCGATGCCTTTTGCGATGCCATCAATGGGATCTTGATGTGCACTAGAAATTCTGACGGCTTGATCGCGATAAGCATCCCATCTTTCCCATTGACTTTGATAAGTAGCAAATCCGTGTTGATCAAAGTCATTGAGGACACGCTCTAATGATTCAATTAATTTGAGCCAAATAAATTCTGTATCAGGTAGCGAGGATGCATGAGGAATCAGTTGATCGAGTGACCCTACTTTTTGTTTGGCTTGATCACTTAACTCGTTTTCAAACAATTGGGCATTGTGTAGGTTGATACCAATACCAATCACCATCCATGTGGGGTCACCTATTTTGGCCTGACCTCCTTCGATGAGGATGCCGCCTACTTTGGTGTTGTTAAGCAATAAGTCATTGGGCCATTTGAGACGCAGGCCAAGCGAATAGAGGGTCGCCTCATCTAACTGGCATGCATGAGAAATTCCAGAAATAACGGCTAGGCCAACCAGCAGACTCAAGCCGCTTAACTCTGCGGGACTGCGATGAAATGGGAAGGCCAGAGAAAAGCTGATTGAATCCTCAGGCTTGGCTAGCCAGGCACGCCCAGCACGACCCTTTCCAGCTGTTTGGTGATGGGCAATTCGGGCCACGGGATCAAGCAGCTCTCCAGCCCGCCAGCGAGCCAGAAGATCATCATTGGTCGACTTGGTTTCGGCAACGCGTTCGAGGATGCAATTAGCAGTCATTTCATCATTGTAGAAAGGTCTGACCTAGAATTGTGGAATGCATCATGAAGAACAGCGCCCTCGCAAATTGGTTTGGCCTCTACAGGCCATGCCCTTGGCTAGAGCTATGGGCCTAAGTTATGCCTTGCTGATTATCTATGTCAGCCTCAATCCCTTTGACTTTGACTTCCATAATGGGATTTTCGCCACTGCCTGGTTAGATGCCCCAACCCCCCGATTTATTACCCTTTTTGATGTTTTGGTCAATATTTTGGCTTATATCCCCTTTGGATTTCTGATTGTGTTTGCTGCATACCCGCGGTGGCGTAATTTTGTTGCCCTAGGAATTGCGCTAGCACTGAGTGGTCTATTGGCTTTTAGTGTGGAAACCTTGCAATCATGGTTACCAACCAGAATTCCAAGTCAAATGGACTGGTGGGCCAATGTGTTTGGTGGTTTGTTGGGCGGTCTTTTAGCAATTCCATTAGGTCCGCAATGGCTTTCTGGGAGTGCTATCCGGCGTCGCTTTGACCAGTGGTTTGGTTTGAATTGGGCTGCTTGCGCATTATTTTTGTTATTCCCTTGGTCACAAATTTATCCACAAAGTTTTTGGCTTGGCACAGGGGTTTGGGGGCACGCCATCTTTGGCTCGGTAGATTGGGGCACCTTGGTCATTAACCCTGTAGCGCAAGAAACGGTATTGACAGCACTTTGCTGGCTAGGTGTAGCGTTATTACTTTCGCTTGGCATGAGAGCCAAAGCGCCTCAATGGCGCATTCTTAATGGATTGCTTTGTTTTACCGTGATCATTAAAACAGTATTTACAGCACTCCAATTTGGGTTTGACTTTGGCTTTCTCTGGCTAACCGCTGGTGCCATCTGGGGCATGGTATTGGCCAGTCTTGTATTGAGATGGGCATTACGCTTTAATCAAAGAACAAAATTTTTCTTGGCTTTGTTTTGCTTAATTTGTGCGACGATCGCAATCAATATCTTGCCTGATAATCCTTACTTCATTCTCACTTTAAGACATTGGTATCAAGGGCGCTTATTGCACTTTAATGAGTTGATGCAGTGGGTTTCCGTAGTATGGTTGCCATTAGCTTTGATTTGGATGATCCGCAGCGCCTTAGAACTTAAACCTAAAAACGGATAAATATATTTTTTATGAGCTTTTCTCACCACCTATTTTTTTGTTTAAACCAACGCAGTAATGGCGAAGATTGTTGTGATCGACATAATGCGTTTGCATTATTTGATTACGCCAAAAAGAGAGTCAAAGAGCTTGGTCTTTCTGGCCCTGGAAAAATTCGGGTCAATAAGGCTGGATGCTTAGACCGATGTGCGGATGGGCCTGTAATGGTGGTGTATCCAGAGGGTGTTTGGTATACCTTCGTGGATACCGAAGATGTTGAAGAAATTATTCAGTCACATTTAATCAAAGGCCATCCGGTTGAGCGTTTGCAATTAGCTTAGTTATTGTTGAAAGTTTTTCTATGAACAGTCGTACAAAAGTAATTCATATTGAAGGAATTGTTGGTTTGATAGAAATGTCCATTGACCTTCCTGATGAATTAAAAAGTGATCCAACATTTGCAGTGCGTGGCTTGGCATTAGTGGCTCACCCCCATCCATTAATGGGCGGTACCATGGATAACAAAGTTGCTCAGACGATGGCGCGTGCTTTTAATCAACTGGGCTACGTTAGCGTTCGTCCAAACTTTCGGGGTGTTGGTGCTACTGCTGGTGTGCATGATGATGGCGTAGGTGAGCTAGATGATTTGCTGCATGTGACTGATTGGATGCGAACCCCTTCAAGCTGGAGTCAGTTTGAAGCTACTGCTAACCAAGGGTGGACAGCTAATGCCAATACTTTGCCATTAGTTATTTC
>JACCDO011420699.1_pt1 | contig 24620 bp, 25 predicted proteins | sample 7446101 | NCBI WGS metagenome assembly JACCDO01 (sample SAMN15323440, study PRJNA562643) | freshwater metagenome | isolation source: river surface water | place: USA:Blue River Watershed | collected 2017-08-16 | reverse complement strand
ATTTGGCAGCATTTAGAGAAAGTCTCCGGAAAAGTCAGACCCATTGGAACTCTCGATAGCGACGCAGAAGGGCTTTTGCTAGTCACTAACGATGGCGACTTAAGAGCTAAATTGCTTAATCCAAAATCAAAAATTCCACGAACCTATACGGTGAAAATTGATGGTCACCTTGAGCCCAAGAAAAAACGTCGATTAGAAGCCGGTGTTTGGGTTGAAGATCACAAAATTAGAGTTTCCGAAATTGAAATTGGCAAAGAGACCGATGGAAAACAATGGATTCGAGTGACACTAACAAATCCTCAGAATCGAATAGTCAGAAAACTTTTTGAGTCTGTGGGTCACCCTGTAGACAAAGTTCGACGCGAGTCTGTAGCTAACGTGGGCCTTAAAGGTCTCGAAAGAGGCGAATGGCGCTTTTTAAATTCGGCCGAAATTGACGCTCTCAGAAAATTTGCTGAGTTGCCCGAATTAGAAGCTCACAAAAGAGTTGCCGCAACGCCAAAAGCTAAAAAACTCTATCCCAGAAAAGAATTGGATAGTTTTTCGCTGTTAAAACGCAAAAAAGACAAAGTTGTTAAGAAGCGTCACAAAAGCTCAAAAGAGTGGTAGAACTTTTGCCATGTTCGGCAAAAATTCTTTACTTGGAATTATCTTTGGGATTTTTTTAACGAGTCTTCTTTTTTCTTGTTCAGGACAAGATATTAAAAACTCTGAGAACCCTGAAATTATATACACTGAGGCCTCTAAACTGATTGAGGATGAACGATTTTTAGAAGCCACAGAACTGTTAAACGAAATTCGACTCAGATTTCCGCAATCTCGTTTTTTTGCTCTCGCAGATCTCAAAACGGGTGATTTGTATTTTAAACAAGAATCTTTTACCGAAGCGGCTGCTGCTTACAGCACCTTTGTGGAACTTTATCCCAACCATCAAAAAGCCGATTATGCGTTAGCTCAAAAGGCAAAATCATTTTTTCGAGACACACCCGAAATACCTGCACGCGATCAAGGACCTGCATCTGACGCCATAAAAACTTGTGACCAGTTTTTAAAGAAATATCCAAGCTCACCGCTCACAAAAGAGGTTCAAGAAATTCGCGTTCAGTCGCTTGTGAAACTCGCCGAAAAAGAAGCTTACATTGCTCGATTTTATGAGATTCGATCTAAAAACGAGGCCTCTTTAAAACGATGGCGAAACATTGTTGAGAATTTCAAAGAAGTAAAAAACGAGCCCTTGATGAAGTCGTTATATCTTGAAGCCGAAAGAAAATTAGAAACCCTTTCAAAAAACCCAGAAAAGGGTGTTTAATATAGAAATGGTATCAGACAGCAGTCGTGGCAAAAATCACTTGCGAAACGAAATGCTCGCCCGAATTAAAGACGCCGTCGAATCTAAGGATTGGAACCAGTTAGAAAAAATTTCTAAACAATGGATAGAACTGGACCCTTCTTATCCTGCCCCTTTTAAATGGTTGGCCAGAGCCTCTGTAGCCTTGGGTCAGGTGCAAAAAGCGGCCTATGCTTATGGACGCTATTTAGATTTTGATAAAAATTTTGATGAGGCTAAAAAGTTTTTCAAGGAACATCCTTCGAGCCTGGATACCCAGCCTCAAAACGTAAGACAAACCGTGGGTATGCGAGTCAGCCAGATTTACCAAAACTCCGATAAATCCGACAGAAATGCCGTCACTTTTGGCGAAACTGTGCTGTCCAAAGAAGATAGGCGTATAATTGCAGAACAAGAGCTTTTACTTGCCGAGATATATAAAAAATATTCTTTGCATAATGAGTCCTCAGAACACTTTTATAAGTCCTTCCAATGGACTCCTTCGAAATCTGCGGCCCTGGGCTTTGCCACCGAGTTAAACAAACTCAGTCGTGGCAACGAAGCCATACGCTTTTTAAGGGAGCAATTGTTTAGTTATCCCGACTGGAACGAAGGCCGACTGCTATTGGGTAAAATTCTGTACGATATAGGCCTAAGAAATGATGCCCAAAAAGAATGGCAAATCGTTTTAGACTATGACCCCAACAGCAAAGAAGCCCTAAACAACCTTAGAAACCTATTAGCCTTTAGTGTCTAAAATTGCTCTTTGTGTATAAAAGTTAGACACCACCACATCATCCTCATAGGCTTAATAAACCAATATATTCAAGCATTTATACCAATTGTTAAGATCAAATTAAGTTGGCACGATACCTGCAACATATCTAAGTAAGGGGAATTTGTGATTGTAGCTTTTCGGACTTTATTCCGAAAGGTGGTCACAGACCAAATAAAGGGGAGATCTTTAATATGAAGACTCAGAAGAAAGTTATTACAACCGTATTTGCGGGCTTAATGTTGGCATTTAACTTGGTTGCAAACACCCAGGCTAAAGCTGGCGAAGTTAACAATTCGGCCAATGCTATCTGCCAATGTGTTGATAAAGGCGGAGGCGCTAATTGCGGTGCCATTCAGTCTACAACTAGCGGTGGCGGACAAACTCCGACTTCTCACTAGTTACCTTGCTATTTAACTAGCATCAGTGAATCCCTGCTGCCTTTTCACGAGGTAGCAGGGATTTTCTTTTTTTATCGAACCTCCGGAAACTCCTTTGGCTTAACTAGGCTTACGACTTTTTCGGTGGTCCAGGTTACGGGCGTCATGAGTGCCCAATAGAAGTTTTGGAATTTTTCGCTATTCACATATTCGTGATAATGATTTTCAATATTTTTATCTTTAATCGGGATCTGCCCAATAACAGTTATGACTGCCAAACTCACACCAACTTTAACCAGTTTTTTGGAAAGTGAAATCATTGTAAATATCATAAAAGCTCCCCCTAAGGCTTCATTTTACACTCCAATAAAGCGCTGGTAAAACAGACTTCATATGATGCCCTCTTTGTATATTGAAGATATTTTTAAAGGACAACGCCAAGAAAATGACTCAGTTCAACTCAAAGGTTGGGTCTACAACACTCGATCGAGTGGAAAAGTTCGCTTTTTGCTTTTTCGAGATGGAACCGGAATTCTACAATGTGTTGTGTTCCCAAAATCTTCATCGGAAGAATCTGTAGCGCTGTTCGATACACTTACACAAGAAAGCGCAATCGAAGTCACAGGTACTTTGTCTAAAAATGCAAAAGCTCCAGGCGGCTGGGAACTTCAGGTTAAAGACATGAAGCTTTTATCGGGTTCCGTGGATTTTCCAATCACACCTAAAGAACATGGTCCCGCATTTTTATTAGAAAATAGACACCTCTGGATTCGCTCCAAGTTGCAACATGCAACATTAAGAATTCGATCTGAAGTTATTTCGGCTGTGCGCGATTTTTTTGATTCCCGAAATTTCACAAGTTTTGATGCCCCCATTTTTACTCCCAACGCATGCGAAGGCACAACCAACTTGTTTGAGCTTAAGTATTTCGACGAGGGCAACGCCTATCTCACTCAAAGCGGGCAACTGTATGGCGAAGCAGGAGCCATGGCGTTTGGAAAAATTTATGTTTTTGGGCCAACCTTTAGAGCAGAAAAGTCAAAGACCCGCCGACACCTGACCGAATTCTGGATGGTCGAACCCGAAGTTGCTTTTATGGATTTGGCTGGAAACATGGAACTTGCCGAAGACATGATATGCCATATTGTTTCGAGAGTTTTAAAGAACAGAAAAATGGAACTCGAAACTTTGGGACGTGATGTTTCTAAGTTGGAGGTTGTAAAAAAACCATTTCCTAAGATTCACTACAAAGAGGCCGGAGAGATTTTAGAAAAAGAATCCAAAGATAATTTCAAAATGGGAATGGATTTTGGTGGAGGCGACGAAACCATTTTGGCTTCGAGGTTTGATAGACCCGTTTTTGTTCACGGTTTTCCGACTGCCATTAAAGCCTTTTACATGAAAGAAGATCCCGCAGATCCAACCTACACACTTTCTTGCGATTTATTAGCGCCTGAAGGCTATGGAGAAATCATTGGTGGCGGGCAACGCGAAGAACGAATTGAAGTCCTTCAGAAAAAAATCAAAGAGCATGGACTCGATGAATCCGTTTTCAAATGGTACCTCGATTTAAGACGTTTTGGCGGAGTTCCACATGCCGGTTTTGGAATGGGAATTGAACGCTGCACTGCCTGGATTTGTGGCACTCAACACGTTCGAGAATGTATTCCTTTTCCAAGAATGCTGTATCGAATCAACCCCTGATTTGGGCTTCGTTTGAAGATGGTTTTTTGACGTTTAAGATTGCAGGCAAAACTCCCGATAAATCCCATATGGATATCGGTGGAATTTCAAAACTAAGAAACATAATTCCTTTTTTGAAGAAAGAAGGAGTTCAGCGAAACAACGAATCTTCCCAAGACAGAGACTCTCAGGGCTCGGGCGGTTACCAAAAAAATCCGAATCAGGGATTTTTAACTACCGAACAAGAAGAATCGGCAGTGAAAAAACTTAATGACCTTCCTGCTTTTAAAAAAGCCGGTCTAACAGCTTTTCTTGTGAGAGAGTCGGGTCGAGCCCCACACGTTGTTGTCAAAGACAATTCGGGACACATCGTAAGGCAATTACCCTATGATGACTTGATTCAAATGTATTTAGACAGAAATCTTACTCAAAAAGAAAGCGGCAGAATTTTAAATCGAGCCGCCTAAGTTTTTTCTAATTATTGGTGAGCCGCCGCAGGACCAGGCACCACACTTCCACCTTCGTTCACCAAACGTGTAGCACCATTTCTATCCACTGTGCAGCCGCTGCCGCCCGTACCCGCACCGGCCGCGACTTGATTCATTCCAAGTGCCGGACGCTCGCCAATGCCCATAGGAGGATATCCAACAGCTCCCCCAGGAAAAGGAGATCCCTGATACTGTGTTGGCATTCCTTGTCCAAAAGGGCCCATAGGATTCATTTGTGCAAAGGATGTTGCAGTCACAAATAGAGTCAGCAAAATAATTAATCTCATATATTGTTATCCTTCGGGAGTTAAAGTTACGCCTGCTGGCCTAATTATATCCAAAAGGTTTTGGAAAGTTGCTGCCACCTGGCGAGCCGAGATCACTTCGCTTTCGCTACTAATGGCACGGCCTTTTCCGTTGGTAACGCTTGTGACCTCGCCACTATTGCTATACGAAAGTCTAATTATACCTTCTGAGCCGGCCTGTGATTTTTCTTTAATCTCGATAGGATTTCCTTGCCCGTCGTATCTGAAAAACACATCTCGCCATTGTGAGTTCGACCCCACAAAATAAGCTTCACGAACTTTTGTTAAGCGTCCAGAAACATCATAGGTCAAATCGAGTTTTCGATTGTCATATTTGTCGTAAGCAGATGCTAGATTTCCGCGAGGATCATATTTGTATTCAATGGTTCTATCGTTCTGCGTAACCGAACTGACTTTCTTAAATTTTTGATCGTAAGCGAGTTGAGTAAAAGAACCATCAGGCAGAGTTTTCTTTTTTAAGAGACCATCTGCATGATATTCAAACAATGTTGTTTGTTTTTTTCCACTCGCTAAAGTCCAGCTTTGACGGCTATCAGACAATGATGGCTCCGACGCACTCCACTGAGATATAGCCTGAGGAGTTCCGCAACATTCTGTAAAAATTGTTTCGGTTGTTGTTCCTCGAATCCAGGTGACTGATCGGGAATTATATTTTGAACCATCTGGACGCTTTTTAAACTCATACCAAAATCGATTAGAGTCTTTTTCTTTTGACCCGGCCATTTGTCGAGACACCACTGTACCAAATTTGTTTTCGGGATCGAGAGTGTCTGAGAAGTAATTATAAGTTGTTACAGACTTATCTCTATCCTGAAATTTTGTTACCCAGTCTTTGAGCTTGTTGTATCCAAGCTCTTTAGTTGTGCCGTCGGTGTAGCCAATTTTAGTCATGTTATGTTCGTCGTCGTAGGAATAACTAAACGGAATACCATCGGCTCCAATGGCTTTAGTTAAATCACCAAAACTATTGTACTCAAAACGAGCTTTGGCTGAAGCTCCCTCTACAGCCACAATACGAGGGAATTTTCCGAAGTCTTTCCATGTCAGTCGAATTTGATTGTTGAAGTTATCTTTAACAAGATTCAATCTACCTGTTGAATCATAAACAAAGTCGATTGCGTTTTTATTCATGTCGGTGATTTTAGATAATTTTCCTCGAGCATTGAATTGTAGCTCTTTACCCTGCCCCGTTCTAAGAACATAGGTCTCACCATTTTTCTGAATTTGCTGTGGACCAAATGTTGTACTTTTCCAAAGCCCCGCTTTAACGGGTTCGAAATTGACAATGTTCCCACCGCCACCTTCGTAAAACGAAATAGAATTTTTATTTATTTTTAGATAGCCTTCGACCTCTGAAGACCAACCCACACCAAAATAGCCCTGCACATAATTGGATCGGCTATTATAGGTACGAGTAAAATCAATCGGCATACCTGCCGTTGGTACATAAAGATCAGTGTAGGAAATAAAAAAGTTACCATTGTTCACGTTCACGCCAGCTTGAGCTGTGTAAACACTTGCAACAACAGCCGCTACGCAAGCTCCACGACCCATGGCTCCGATAATTTTTGAAATAACACCGCCACCCATAATCAGAAATCCTCCTAGTATTGAATTATACTACCAGGCTCAGAACCGAAAAGAGCGTCATGTGTTTGGCGGAAATTTTTTAAACCCGAATTTTAACCATTTTTAGAATCACAAAGAAGCCAACGGATACCAAAACCAAAACAAGCGACAAAATGGCCCAGCCTGCAGGATGCGTAAACAAGGGTCGCATAGTTTCTGGATCGGTAAAATAAAGCATTATGGCCATCGCAAATGGCAAACAGCCCACAATGACTGCCGAGGTCATGGCCTGAGCTGTCATGGCTGTAATCTTACTCTGCAGTTTTAGTCTTTCTCGAATTGTTTTGGTTATATTCTGGAACGTTTCTGCAATGTTTCCACCCGTTTCGGACAAAATATTGACGCTAGTCACAAACATCAGCACATCATCTGAGCCCAGGCGCTTTGCCAAATTATCAAAAGCTTCTTCTAAGGACTTACCAACTCTGTTTTCAGACAATACCAAACCGAATTCTTGTTTTATGGGATTTGGCATTTCATCAACAACAATTTGCACTGTCTGCGCAACGTTGAGACCTGACTTGAGACCATTTCCCATAAGGGTCAAAGCATCTACCATCTGAACCGAGAATTGCGCCACTCGGTTGGGCTTGAGAAAAAACTTCAGATAGATTCGTGGAAGTCGCCAGGTAAAATAAAACAGGGCCAGGCAAAACGGAATCGAGAATACTATATTCGGCCACATCAAAAGGAAAAACAAAAACGAGATTCCACCGCTTATAAAAAGTTGCTGCCGGAATACTTTTACCGAATCCATTTGAATGAACAACTCGTTGTACTGTTCGGTCAGCAAATCAGTTTCTGATTTCAATGCGCCCCAAGCGCGGTCATACCAATAATTGAACGTAAAATAGACACCCAAAAAAACCAGCACTCCAGAAAATAGCGAAATCGTAAAACTATTCATGCCGCTTTAAACAAACCTTTGGGCGGCTTCATTCCAGCCGCCTCGATTCGCTCCATAATTTTTGGAATAAAACCGGTTGCCATATGCTTGCCCACAATTTTTTTGTTTGCGTCTATGGATTGCTGCCTAAACTCAAAGATGTTTGTTGTTGTTATAATTTCGCCCTGCATTCCACTAACTTCAGTGATGTGGGTGATTTTTCGCGAGCCATCCGAAAGTCTTGATTGCTGAACAATTAAGTTAAGCGCACCACTGATTTGCTCTCGAATAGCTTTTATTGGCAAATCCAAACCAGACATCATCACAAGAGTTTCAAGTCGAGCCAAAGCGTCTCGAGGAGTGTTAGCGTGAACCGTTGCCATAGAACCATCGTGACCTGTGTTCATTGCCTGCAACATATCCAAAGCTTCGCCAGCACGAACTTCTCCAATAATAATTCGATCTGGTCTCATTCTGAGAGTTTGTTTCACAAGATCTCTTATAGTCACGGCATTATTGCCTTCAACGCCCGCCGGCCTGGTTTCGAGTCGACCCACATGGTCTTGCCCCAACTGCAATTCAGCAGCATCTTCGACTGTTAAAATTCGTTCATTTGCTGGAATAAAATTACTAAGAACGTTGAGCAATGTCGTTTTACCAGAACCAGTACCACCGCTAATCAAAACATTGGCCCTAACTTCGATAGCCATTCTCAAAAAGTCTGCCATTTCTGGCGTTAAGGTTCCAAACTTTATCAGATCTTCTGGACCCAAACGTCTCTTGGGGAATTTTCGAATTGTCACCATCGGACCATCAATAGCCAAAGGCGGAATAATAGCATGAACTCGACTGCCATCGGGCAACCTTGCGTCCACATAGGGTTGAGATTCGTTTATAACTCTTCCTATAGGACTTACAATTCTCTCGATAACTGTGCGAAGTTGTCCATTGCTAGAAAACGTCACTGGCGACCTAAGAGCTTTTCCGGATTTTTCTATGTAAATTCTATCAGCTCGATTCACCATGATTTCTGTAACAGTGTCGTCTGCCAGAAGATCTTCTAAAGGTCCCAATCCAAAAGTTTCATCGAGCACTTCTTTGACTAAGGCCTGCGAATCCTGCCTCGATTTCCACGAGTGATCCTCGCTCGCCAGTAACTCTGTTAAAATCCGGGTGGCCTTATCACGCATTTCCTGTTTTTTAGCTGCCGAAACATTTTTCTCAATTTGGTCGCTTTTTAAATCCATTCGTTCCACGAGCATTCCGTGAATTCGAACTTTAAATAAACTCCGAGCGTCTTTTGGATCTTTACTGATTTTTCCTTTATCCAAACCTGAAGTTTCAGCTTTTATAAGGTTATCTTTTACGACAGGTTTTGTGGGTCGCTGTATTTGAGCGCCTTGCTCGAGAAGCCTTTTTTCAAGAATATATCGGGCCGTTGAAAAATAAGCTTTTCCAATGGGCGACTGAGCCGACGTCACAACAATTGGCGCACCTTTTGTGAGCGAAGCAAACGCGACTTGAGAATCTTCTGGAATCTGAGAAATAACTTGTCTCTTTAGATTTTGCTCAACAAACTGAGCTGTATAGGGATTACTCGCAGTCGTTTTGTTTAAAACGACTTTCACAATATCATTAGGTATCACTTGGCCTTGAATCTTATCTATGAGTTTTCGTGTTTGGTTCAGTACCAAAATTTCGGGGTTAGAAACCACGACAATCAAAGACGCTAACTCGAGAGCTTTTAGTGAAGCTCCTTCTATGCCATTGCCACAATCAAGAATCACGACCGGAAAATTTCGCTTTAATAGTTTTAAAGCATTTTCGATTTTTTCAGGGTCTTCAGTGCCCAAACGTTCCTGATTCTGACAAGCCTGAATAAAATACAGGGGTGGCACATTAGGACCGATACTGATGGGCTTCATGACTTTTTTAAGTTCAGAAGCATCTCTTATTTTTGAATCAATCCAAGAATCCCCCACTGGCACTGGAGGCTTCATTCCTAGAATGAGAGAAAGGTCCCCTGTGCTTCCAGAATCAAAATCAACCAACGCAGGACTGTTTTTGCCTTCTTGCGCCAGTGCAAGTGCTAAGTTAACAGAAAAAACCGACTTACCAACTCCACCTTTTCCGCCAACCACCGCAATTATATGTCCACCTATGGGAGCTTTGGGTTGATTAGGATTAGGGAGATTCATGTTGGCACCATTACTTTCTTAATCGAAACTTTCGTTTGAGCGTTTCGGTGCCTTCTGTTGTTGTTCGAACTTTGGTGGGTGTCACAAAAATCACGAATTGTGATTTTTCATCTATAAACTGCTGAGCTTTGTCGAGTTTGAACAAAGTGATATCCGATGCCGAAGTTGGCTCCCGACCTACAGAAACGTTACGCCTTTCGGAAATAAGCCCGCCAATAGCTGCCGTTTCGTTATTGGGAACCACAATTTGTGTGTCGACTTTATTTTCGAGCGTTGTGGGAGGAGCATTGGGCTTGGCATCTCGAATTTCGGCTTGTACGGCTCTAATTCCGAGATTAATTCCCGAACCCGCAACTGATCTTGCTCGAATACTGACAGAAGTTCGAACTGTTGTGTTAGCTGGCTGTGGTGGCTGATCGCCCGTACCAGGAATCACATATCCTATGTTTAAGTCTTCAGACACCGTCGCCTCGGCAGGCTGCCCCGAAGCATCATCTCCATCGCGCACCGGCACAAACGCCGTTTTCAAAATTCGCGCGTAGCCTTTTCTTGAGAGTGAATCTAATTTAGGAAACAAGTTGGTCAGCGTGCCCACAAATGAACTCACAAATCGTCCCGCATCAGAACTGTACTGAACGCCTCCATTTGTATCGACACCTGGAGCCCATTGAAAATCAAAATTCTTAATGTAGTTTCTGTTCAAGGTCACAAAATCTACGCGAACATTTATGATGGGGTCTGGCTCTTTAGCCTGTCCAGCTCGAATTCGAATCATAGACACGCAATCACCTAAGGAAGCAAAATTTGGTTTTTCAAGTTTTGCGCCAGAGGCCGGAGCATCTAAAGTATATCTTTCGCTAACATAGCTTTGACAAATTTTTTCGGCGACTTCACGATCGACTCGTTTGTCGACGTTACCTTCTAGAAAAAATCGTCCATTCACAACCTTGACTCGAATATCTCGGTTTCGGTCTTTTCCGCCCGCGATTTCTTCTTCCATCTTCTCCCCTAAAAGCTTCATAGTCAGAGGAGACATTTCTACAAGATTGATTACGTTTTTGGTTTGATACTTTGAAAGCACACTTAAAACTCTTCTCATGTCTTTCGGAACCAAGACATTTCCATCAACAACTATTTGCGAACCCACGATTCGTAACTCAATTCCTTCGACATTCCCAATTAAGGCTTTTAATTCTTGAAGTGTCGTTAGAATGTCGGGTCCTGTAACAGTGACACGATAAACTCTCAGCAAATCTCCGTAGTCCCCATTTTCGCAGGGCAAGTATCCATCGTACACAAATATTTGAGTTGTACCTTCTTGTTCTAAGGCCTGAATGCCAAAGCCACCCGTGAATTTATCAGTTCCCGTATCTTTACGGTCTACAATTCCTAGGGGATTGACTCGAAAGCACAATTCTCCGACATCTTTTCCAAGTTTGTTTACATCGATAACAGTCGAAGATTTTTTTGTTAAAAATATATCTGTAAATCCTTTTAGCGGACGTAGCTCTTCCTTGGCTTTAAAAAGTTTTTCAGAGTTTGTATCAGCAATAGTGCCTTCACGATTTGTAAAAGGAGCCGCACCTTGTTTTTTTTCGCTGGCAAGCTCTCTGACTTCTTCGGGCGCACCCAAATCCTCAGATTCCTGAGCGAAGGAACGCTGTCCGAATATCACAAACATTAAGAGTACAAGAAGTTTATTTAACAAAGGAACCTCCTCCCAACGAGAAAGGATTAGGCGCAGGTGGCGGAGGCAGCGACGCAGGAACTCTTGGGGTCGCAGGCAAATCGGCGGCTGCCAATGAAGGCCTATTACCTCTAGATTTTTTGGAATCAGATCCTAACACTTCGTCGACAGTCGTGGTTGGAATAGAAGCGAGTACGCGGTCTACAGGATTTCGCAGAGTCAGATATAGCGTGGCTCCGCTTCCCTCTATAGTATAAATAAGTGCCTGCGCTTCGAGTGGGGCGACTTCCAAAGTCACTGTGCTAAAAGCTCGACTGCCTCTTAAATTTACAGCTCTCTTTGTTGAAGTTAATGGGTCTTCTTCGAAAACCGAAGGTATTTGATTTTGAATGACTTCACCAACCGCTAAAACTTGAATGTCTTGCATTATGGTTTTGACTTCGGAAATTTGTCCGCCCTGCGCCTGATAGCCAATATTAGCTATGACATCTACACGATCGCCAGGTTTGATAAGTTTTGTAACTCCTGTGACATCCGACACAGGAATCGAAAGTGCTCTCTTGGAAATCCCAACTTGGGTCGACAATCCTGTTTCCGCTCCCTTTAACAAAACTTTTGTAAGAAGAATTTGCTCACCCCTACGGATAGGAGCTGCAGCGACCGATCCACTTGTTAAAAAAACCGACGGATCCGAAACAGATCCGGGCTGCGAAAACTTTTTTGGCACAATAACTGTGGAAAGCATGTTGGCCTGTATTTGCTCAAACTCGTTGATATCTCGAGCCGCAACCACAACTGTCACGTCAGTGCCAAACTCGGATTTAATGGCACTCTCTTTGTCGTTGACATAGAAAAAGACAAGCAACATCGCGACTCCCGCAAAGATCATGCTTGTTAAAAACGCGCGCGACTGATTCACAGAACTGTCTCCTTTTTGCCAGATTCGTTATCGACAAAAAATCGTTATATCTTTAGAGCTTACGTTCTGTGCGAAACAAAGCAATCTCAAGGACACTGAGCCACACCAGGAACTCGATACATCACCGCATAAGTAGCGACATTTAATGGATTAAGTCGCCCTAAGCCAAACACTGATCCCGCCTCAATTTGCTGGGTTACATTTTCGGGCGTCACAGAAAAACACGGATCCAGCCGACCAACGAACTCGAAACGAGTAGAATCTACAGCAACACCATTTGGTAGGCCCTCAAGGAAAAGCACTCCCTCTGACTGCGTTAAGGGTGTTGTTAGCGTGCCCGAGTAATCAATTTTTGAGAAAGCCATAGCGCGAACAACTTCTTGCCTAATTGTGACCTCTCTCATCATACGAAAATAACTAAGACCTGCTGTCACAACTATTAAAAACAAAAATACCGACGGAAGAAGTTCGATAACAGCTTGCCCCCGTTTTGAAGGATTTCGAGTTAACATCCGTTATCCTCCATAAAAAGCGGCGAGTTTTGGTCGTTCATAAATCGAGTGTGGTTAGGCACAGAGCCGGCACCTTCGAGGACATATTTTTTTAAAAATGAACTGAAAAATGTGCGACATTCTTGGGTTGTGACCTGTCGTCCAAAATAACTTACAGTGTTGAGCCGAACAAAACCCAAGCGCGAACGAATTTCTTGCCCCAAAGGCAGCTCGGCTAGAGGCACAGAAAAAGCTATTCCTATAGACCTACTATTCGAGGGAACCGAGGCCCTGTATTCGCCCAATTGAGCCTGGGGAACAGAAATTCGATTTATGTAAGCCACGGGTTTAGAAAAAATTGGAAACTTCAACGCAAATCCAGGTTCACCAAACTGACTCTGGCCGGTTGGCAATCCTGGAATAAAATTAGCAAACATGTTTATGGCTGCAGCCGTCTGCTGATCAGGATTATCTTTTGCCGCTTGATAGGCCCTAGCCGACATAAAAGTTGCATAAGACAAGTATTGCTGAACTGTGAAAGCAATAATGGCGTTAAAAGTCACAACCAAAAGAAAAATAAAAAGAATACTAACCAACGCAAACTCTACAAGTGTTTGTCCTTTTTTGTTCGAGATTTTGCGCGAAGTTTTCATAATGCTAACAGGTTCCTTTTTTGGCACAGCCATTATCGTAAAATTCGCGAAGGTCATTTTTTCCGCCCTTCCAGGCCTCAGATTCAGCCTGGAGTTTTTGATCCTCCAAAAGGCTTGTGAGCCTGGGGAGTAGGACTGTCTTTAGAATGGTTGCTAGTCCCGCCACAAATGACAACATTAGAACAAACTCAACCAAGCTTTGACCTTTTTTAAATATTTGAGATTTCACAGAACCTCTCATGTCATCGTTATCGGCAATCGCCCAGATTTCTTTGACGTGCATGAGAGACACAGGCGTTTACTTTATCGGGTAACTTGTTTATCCCGTCACCTAAAACACCCTGACTAAAAAATTTTACAAAACCAAAAGTTAAAGTCGATACAAGAGCTACTAAGAGGACATACTCTATGAGAGCCTGTCCCCTTTTGTGTTTTTTATTTTTTGAATGACTTCGAATAGACCAACTAGTTGCCGGTGAGACTGTTGACATTTTTATCAACCCCACCAAAGAGCGAATTCGTTGTAGATTCGATTCTTTGACGGAACTGCTTGCCAAACATAAAGATTACGCCGACTACGGCAGCAATTATAAGAATGTATTCCACCGAGCTTTGGCCACGTTTTTTCTTTAGAGTTTTTTTGTTCATTTGAATCCTCCGTTAAGGCCTTTTCGGCAATTAAAAGTCATTTCTTAACTGAAGCCAGTATAGAGGATGGCCGGAAAGATCCTAATTAAGATTTGGTTAAGAATTAAGTCGTTTTTAGGGCTCTTTTTTGTTGAATGCCTATCGCGACACTAGGCCTTTTTTATGGCTATAATCCTAGGCCATATGTCTAAAACAAGAGCCTTAGTTTTATCGGGTGGCGCAGGTACGCGTCTTTGGCCCCTTTCTAGAGAGTCTTATCCAAAACAGTTTCATGACTTAACTCAGAACGGGCAAACTCTTTTAGGTCAAACAGTGAATCGCTTATCACCATTTTTTGACGACATTCGAGTGCTCACAACCCAAAATCTTTCGGGTAGCACTTTGGGACTCATCAAAAGGCACAATCTTAAAGCGGGTGTGTTGGCCGAACCTTTTGGGCGCAACACCGCAGCCGCAGCCTACTTGGCTTGCTGGCAAGCCAAGCAAGAAAACTTCAATGGAGTTTTGGCTTTATTTTCGGCAGACCATGTTGTTTTGAACCCGGCTCAGTTTGCCATGACTGTGGCTAAATCTATAGAAGTCGCCCAAAATAATAGTGTCGTAGTTTTGGGTATCAAAACTCATTTTCCGTCGACAGCTTATGGATATATTGAAACCGACTCTGAAAAAGCAGGCGATTCCTTGAAGCAAAACAAAGCCCAAGCTTTTGGAGTAAAGAGTTTTATCGAAAAACCAAACGCCGAGAAAGCTGCACAACTGATACAAAAATCTCACATTTTTTGGAACGCAGGAATTTTCTTTTTTAAAGGCGATTTCCTCATGCAAATGTTTGACAAACATTTTCCCGAAATCCCAATGGCATTTAAACAACTTAAATCAGATCTTTCGAATCTCAGTGAAGTCTACAACAACTGTCCCAATCAAAGCCTAGACAAAGCTGTCATGGAGAAACTGGGCCAAGAGCTCCAGTGCATTCCCTGCGATATCGGATGGACCGATGTAGGCTCTTGGGAAGAAGTGGCTCCGTTTTTTACCAAAAACAGCCAAAAGGAAATTGTTGAAATCGAAAGTCAGTCTAATGTTTTCTTAAATTTTTCTGGCGAACCCAAAGTTGCCGCAGTCGTAGGAGCCAAGGACCTCATAGTTGTCGAAACAAAAGATGCTCTTTTGGTGCTTAAAAAAGGCTTCGGCCAACAATTAAAAGCTGTTTTGGACAAAGTAAAATCCATGGCGCCAACACTGCTAAAGGACCACCCTTTCGAAACCCGCCCTTGGGGTCAGTTTGAAGTCCTACGAGACGAAGGCCATTACAAATCAAAAAAAATCACCGTACTTCCAGGACAGAAACTCTCTTACCAAAGTCACACAAAACGGGCAGAAAACTGGATTATTGTAAAAGGAATCGCCGAGGTCACTTTGAACGACAAAGTTCACACACTAAAACGAGGAGAGTCGATTTTTATACCTCAGGGCGCCAAACACAGAATGGCCAATCCATCACAAGTTGAAATCCTAGAATTTATAGAAGTACAAACTGGCGAATATTTTGGCGAAGACGACATCACTCGCTATTCCGACGACTACGGTAGAGCTTAGCTTTCGGAAACACAAAAAGTCACAAAGTTAGAACTGTTTGGACTCGATACCTGAACGCGAGGGTAATTATATCCATCGGGCTTGATATAATCATCTTCCTCTAACAAGGGATCCTTATCATGCGTGATAACAAACAAGGAACTTGTGTTAGCAGCTTCAAAATGAAGTTTAAACTTAGCCTGCGAATCCTGATTCGGAATACTGGAGGCTAAAGCGAGCCAGGTCATAGGAGAAGGAAAGCTATTTTCGCCAATAATCTGCGAAAACGGAGATCCCAGCCCCGGCTTAAACCATGGCGACTGACTATCAGAAATATAATACTCGCTACTTAACTCGGTATTTGGAGAAATCCATCCCCAAACTTTCTCATATGCACTTGTAGCGGTTAAAGGATCGACTTGTGTGCCATTAACTAAAACCGGACTGAATCCGGGAGCAGCTCCTAAATTCAACTTAAAGTTTTTAATTTCTAGCTTGGGCTTCAAAGGGGACTCAGTTGCAGTTGTGTTATTAACAAATTTTGGAAAGACTTGAACAACTTCACACGGATCAAGTAATCCATTATCATTCCCAAGACGCTCATCCGGGAATGGTTTGATTCCTAAATTTGCGTCCACTAGAAAATCTTTACTTTGAGGATCAGAATAATCTCCAAATTGATACTGACTTAAGGTCGCCAATGGAACGTCTAAAACAAATAGCAATCCACGTTTGGTAAGAATTTGGTTCAGGACATCGGCATCGGCATCGCCAACGCTACCACAAAGATCTTGAAAGCGGCTGCAAGTGAGCAACATATTTATTGCAAAGTCTTGCATCGTTGACGTCAAACCCAATTCCTTAAATGTCAATAAAGCGAGTCGAGTCACTTTTTTATAAGCATCTTCAGCCGAAAAGGAATTTGCTCTTGGGCCGAGGGTACATCCCGAAACACAGTTTGGAAGCCTAATCTGGACACCCGAAAGATATTTTCGAAAATCACTGAGTGCACCAGAAACTATTCGCCCATCTAAATTGATGTTGCCAGTGTAGTTGGCGGGGAAAAACAAATTGTTATCTACAATGCGAATTTGATTATTTGTATTGCGATCTGCAGGTGAAACGAGATTTTTATAATTAGAGCTAAAATAGCTTAATATTTTGTCGTCACCCGAAACTGCTGCCGCAAACCAATCGGCAAGTCCTTCTTGTATCGTATCCAAATCTTGATTAACTCCCAGGGGCGAACTCACGATATCAGGTTTCAACATATGCATCGCTGCATGACCCATTTCATGATAAATCGCAGTGGCCTCGTCGGCTGGATTATAAGTGTTAGGACTTTCTGGATCTTTGAAAAAACTTATCGTTTTGCTGGAAGTATCAAATCCTGTAAAAAAGGGATTTCCTTTTTCGACCGCATTTATTTGAATTTTGCTCCAGTTTAATACTTGAGTTCCCGGAAGAGTTTCAACATAGCGTTGAGCTTTCTCACCATGGTAATAGGCCATCATTATTTGAAAATCGGGATCACGCCAAGAAACTCGCTTCCCCGCGTTTTCAAAAAAGCTGGGTGCTCGAGGCGATTCGTCGGACTCTATGACCTTTAGCCATCTGGATTCAAGCGGAGCATAGATATCAATTAACCCCGTAAAAAAAACCTCATCTCGTGGAATATTATCGATATACTCAAGTCCCGTTATCGTGCTTGTGCCGGAACTTTCCACAGGCCCCTTTTCGAATAACTCTTGAGTGCCTCGATTTAAACTATCTTGAACTTTACCCGCGGCCCGAAGTTTTTGAGCAAGATCTGACTCGGAACACGACGCAAAACTAAACACGATAATTCCTGATAAATAAAAATGCGCAAATTTTACCTGTGGCATTTAGAGCCCCATTCTGCATGAGTTCTGAAAGGCACAATATTAAGATTATGTTAATTTTTTAGATCACTCTTAAGAGCTGAGTATGACTTTTTGGTCTGAAAACGAAAGTTTCTGATCTCCAACGATTTGATACTGCTCGTGCCCCTTGCCCGCCACAAGGCAGATATCAATAGTAGACATATTCTTTCTAGCCAATCCTATGGCCTTCTCTCGATCTAGCTCTATATGGACTTTGGATTTTTCCGAAATTCCAGCCTCTATCTGAGCAACGATATCTCTTGGATTTTCAGTGCGAGGATTATCATTCGTGATAATTACAAAATCGGCCAATTCTCCAGCTATCTTGCCCATTTGAGGCCTTTTAAGTTTGTCTCTGTCCCCGCCACAACCCATCACGACAAAAAGTTTTTGATTTTTGCTCTTAAGAGCGCTGAGTGTTTGAAGGGACTTCTTTAGGGCATCTGGAGTGTGGGCATAATCAACAAAAAACACTTTTCCATCAGTAGATTTCACAAGCTCCATGCGACCAGAAATTCCTTTAAAACTCGATATGGACTGACATGGAATACCGCCTTCTCGGAGCAAAGTGGCAGCACCTAAAAAATTCTCGACCTGGTAGTCCCCTAGCACCGGCAAAAAGACGGGTTCAAGATTTTCAAACAGTTCGAGTCGAGTTCCATAAATAGATTTTTCTAAGACTTTGACATCAGAAAGACTCACGATGGATTTTTTGTAATTGGATATTCCCTGAAATATCCGCCCAGAGGTATCAGCCGAAGTTTCTGAGCTTACAATAACAGCCCCCAAAGCAGGAGCGTGCCTGACTTGGCTATCTAACACCCTCAAAGGAGATACTGCGTAGTCTGTAAAAAATGATTTTTTCGAATTTTCATACGACAACATGTCACCATGAAAATCCAAATGATCGGGCGTCAAATTCGTAAACACCAAACCTTCAAACCAAGTTCCGCCAATCCGCCCCAAAGAACAAGAGTGACTGGAGACTTCCATCACAACATACTCGCACTGCATTTTAATCAATTGCGAAAACAAATTCTGAAGAGTCGGACCTACTGGCGTCGTAAAGCCTGTTTCAAGATTTAAAACTGGCTGGTCCTTTTGACTCGGATTCCAGAGCCTCAATCCCAGTGTGCCCAGCTCACAAACGGATTTTCCTGCATGAACCAGCAAGTGTCGCAACATAGAACAAGTCGAAGTTTTTCCGTTGGTTCCAGTAACCCCTATCACTTTTAATTTTTTAGACGGATACGCATAGTGTGCAGCCGATATCTCGGACAAGTACCTACCCGAATCCCCTACCGCGATATCGCAATCTTCACCGTTATTGCCAACAGTTTCGAATTCATATTTGTTCTTTAACTGTTTAATAAGTTCTAGAATATTGTGCCGAGAAGGATCGCTTAAAGAAGGTAAAACAAACAAAGGTATGGAATTTGTTTTTGCGCCCTCAAATTGGCGAGTATCCCAAAAAACGGGTCGCCCGCTTAATTGAATATCTGGAAACTTTACTACCTTTAAACTCATATATAAAAACTAACGTGCCTTTGGTTTCAGCACATTCTGATCCACAAGACCATGAGTTCTTATAGCTTCTCTGGCAATTTTTGCAAACGCAGGTGCGGCCACGACTCCGCCATAGTATCCCTTTTCTTTGGGCTCATCGACCATGACGACAATAACAAACTTCGGATTCTGCGATGGAAAAAACCCGGAAAACAAACTCCAATACGCGCCTGATTTATAGCCACCATTTGTGTAGTCAACTTTCTGAGAAGTTCCCGTTTTACCTGCGACTGTAAATCCCTCGACTCGAGCTGCAATGCCTGTTCCTTCTTCTTGGACAACTTTTTCTAACATGGCTCGCATTTTATTAACCGTAGAGTCACTTAGAATTCTAGATTTTAAATCAACAGCCTGAGACTCAAAAAGATCTTCAACTTGTTCGTCATTACCCATTTGAGAAATATTTCGAACTAAGTGGGGTTGCACTCTAAAACCACCATTGGCAAAAACCGAGTATGCAGATGCGATTTGAATTGGCGTTATAGCTAATCCTTGGCCAAAGGCTAAGGTGGCCTGTTCGACAAGTTGTTTGGGTTCTGGTTTTCGGTAAATTCCTCGTGATTCGCCCGAAAGTTCAACTCCTGTTTTGTCACCGAATCCAAGATCTTTATAAATTCTATCAATTCTATCGAAACCCATTTTGTCTTTCAGAACAACCATTCCCACGTTACTCGAAAGTCTTACAACATCTTTAACGGATAAACTTTCATGAGCATGTTTGGTATCTGATTCGCTTATGACTCGGTCTTTGACTTTAATTTTCCCGTTGAAAGTCGGAATCACTGTGTCCGGATTGACTATTTTATCTTCTAAAGCTTTTGCGACTACAAAGGGCTTAAGAACACTTCCTGGCTCTATGGGATCCGTGAGAGCTCGGTTTCTACGCATACTTATAGGAAATTTTTTGGCCTCGTTTGGGTCATAGGTCGGATAATTCGCTAGCGCGAGAATCTCACCGTTGAATGGATTCATAACAACAACGGTTCCGCCTTCTGCACGATGATGATCTACGGTTTCTTTTAAAACTTTTTCTGAAAAATGCTGGAGCCTAGTGTCGAGCGTGAGCTGAATTTTTGAGCCTTGGTTCTGCTCAAGCTGAATTTGCTCTATCTGCGAAAATAACGGACGCCCTAAAGCATCGCGTGTGAGGGTCATTTTTTGATTAACCCCAACCAACTCATCGTCAAACTGACGTTCAATTCCCTCTATACCCACACCATCAACAGATACAAATCCCAATATATGAGAGGCCAGCGTTTTGTTCGGAAACTCTCTCCTGAACTCGGGAATCAAACCAACTCCTTCGAGCTTTGAAAATTTTGAATTATTAAGCTGTAGCATCTGCGATTTATTCAATTGTCTTGCGAACCAAAAAAACTTTTTCTGTTCTGACTCCTGATATTTAAACGCAACTTCTTTTTCGCTTTGCCCCGTGATTTTTGCGAGTGTCCGAATAACTTCTTTCTTTTTTTTCACGAGCTTGGGGTTCACAAATATCGAGCCTGAGTTCACACTCACCGACAATTCTCTACCGTTTCTATCGGTGATCACACCTCGGCGACCCACAATTTCAAGACTCTGATTTGTTTGTCGCTCGGAAATAGACTCCAATGACTTATTTGGAAATAGCTGAAGTTGCGCTGATCTAAACAATACAACGCTAAAACCTATAAAAAAAAATACTCCTAGCAACGTGAGTCTAATGCGAGCCAATTGATTTACCTCTCAACACTCTGGTTTTGAATATAGTGAACCTGATTTGCAGACGGTATTCTTAAATCGTGACCCTTACCCTTTAGACGATCAGCCCACTTTTCGAGACTCGTAGAACTCATCAAAGCATTTCTTTCGACAGTCAACATGGCGAGCTCGGCTTCCTGTTGAACTTTTTGTTTTTTGAGATCCCCAATCTCATAACTTTTTTTCACAATCAGGGTGCGTGACCAAATGTGAACCAAAAAAATACCCACACAAAGACCAACCATTGCAAATATTCTTAATGCCGAAACCGTCTTTTTATCGATGCTTCCCAATGATCCCCACCCTTTACTTACTGTATCAGCGTCTTTGAATAATTCTTAGCTTAGCGCTTCGTGACCTCGGGTTTGAACTCACCTCTGATTCACTTGGCACTAAAGGCCTAGAGGTTAGAATATCGAATTCCTGACTTTGGGCCAAGCGGGAGAACATATTTTTGACGAGCCGATCCTCAATCGAGTGGAAACTGATTATCGCCAATCGCCCGCCTGGAGATAGAACTTTTGGAGCCCAATTTAACAAAGAGTCCAGAGCTTCAAATTCTTTATTAATCGACATTCGAAAAGCCTGAAAAGCGCGAGTCGCAGGATGAATACGACTCTGAGATTTATAATTTAGAATCTGAGCAATTTTTTCGGCGAACATGTGCGAACTTTGAAAAATTTGTTTGTCTAATTTTTTGATTTCGGATGCCAATTTTTTGGACTTTGGTTCTTCGCCGAATTTTTCGAGTATATCCACGAGTTCTGACTCTGATTTTTTATCTAACCATTCGTCAAATTTTTCTCCCTGATTTGGATTCATTCGAAAATCCACTGGAGCCTGACTTTTTAAACTCATACCTCGTGCCAAATCATCTAACTGAAAAGAGCTGACACCCAAATCAGCTAAGATGTAGTCAAATTTGTGTGGACCAACGTAAGGTTGAATAAAATTTTTACTCGTAAACTGAATTCGATTTTCAAATTTTAACTTTAAAGACTTTTCGTGAATTCTTTTTTGGGCCAAAGGATCAAAATCCCAACACTCGCCAAACCAATCGAATTTTTGTTTTAAAATTTCAAAAAAATGATTTCCCCCACCTGCCGTCACGTCAAGCAATCGCCCGTTTGAGCAATTTGGCAAATGACTAAGCACTTCTTCGAGCATCACAGGTATATGGGCCACAATCTTTTTATCGTGGATTTTTCTTGGATTATCAAACAGATTACGCGGCGCAGTTTAATCTATTTATTAAGCCGTCAAAATTATTCGCGTTTTACTAAAGCAATTTGTCAATTTTCCGATATGTCAAATGTGCCGCATGTGGAAATGTTGGCGCGGCCCGCGAAACATGGGGTTTGGTGGGCTCAGGAATGAGAGGAGGGATGGACGACAAGAAACAAAAATGTTTCGAAACTCAAGGACGGATGCTCCTGAGGGAATCTGGAGCTGTCAAGAAACCAGAATTTAATTTCTGATACTACCAACAAAAACAATGACCAAGAATGGTCGAGGACTCGAAGGTTAGAGGTAACCAGAGAGAATCCAAACAACAAGGAGGTAATAACGGTGAGAACAAAAAAATAAAAAGGAGACTTTAAAATGGGAATGAGAATTAATACAAACATAATGGCCGTCAACGCACAAAGAAATTTGCGAGCCAACCAATCAACTCTCTCTGGAAACATTGAGAAGTTGGCATCTGGTAACAGAATCAACAAATCAGCAGACGACGCAGCCGGCCTCGCTATCAGCGAAAGCATCCAGGCTAGCATTCGATCTTACAGCCAATCAGGCAGAAACGCGCAAGACGGTATATCTTTTATTCAAGTTGCAGAAGGTGGAATGAACGAAGTTTCTAACATGATCATTCGTCTTCGAGAACTAAGCGTTCAAGCAGCTTCTGACACTGTAGGTGAAAAAGAAAGATCTTATCTAAATAATGAAGTTCAACAACTTAAACTCGAGATGGAGCGTATTGCTCAAAGTACAGAATTCAACGGAACAAAACTGTTGAACGGAACTGGTGGAAAACTCGACTTCCAAATCGGAATCAGAAATGATGACTTCTTGGATCGTATTTCTTACCAACCCGCTAATACTGACGTAACCTTGAACCGATTAGGGCTAGGCGGAATCGACGTAACCGATAAAGCTTCTGCTCAAACCGGTCTTGAGTCTCTCGATAACTCTCTTGCAGTTCTTAACAAAAACCGCGCTGAACTCGGTGCTTTGCAAAACAGATTGTTCTCAACAATCCAGAACAACGAAGTTGCTATCGAGAACTTCTCTGCTGCGAAAAGCCGAATCCGAGATGCAGACCTATCGATTGCATCTTCTGAACTAGCTCGCGACCAAGTCAAAGTGAACGCTTCGACAGCGGTGTTAGCTCAAGCAAACGGTTCGACATCTTTAGCTCTTAAGTTGTTAGGTTAATTAAGCAGAACTGAATTCTAAAATCGGAATTGACTAGTGAGGGTTCCCTTAAAAAGAGCTCTCTCACTGTTAACCCCAGATCCCCCGGGATCCCTAACTAGAGGGACCCGGGGGTTCGCTTTTTTAAAAAAATAAAAAACCCCTCGAAGCGCTAACTTCGAGGGGTTTCTCTCGTTCAAAATGTCTACAAGATTAGGGCAGACCAAAAGCTGCATTGGTAAAGGCAGGAACTGTCGAAGGGATATCGTCCCAAGTCAATTCGCTTAGACCATCAAATGTCGTTGTATAGTCTGCACAAGCCGTTGCTGGTGCACTTGTAACCTGAGTGTACGTATCCGTAGTGCTTGCGTTGCTCACACAGAAACTTTTTGCAGAAGTGTCCGAGCAAGAAGCTCCAGCGTTGGTACAGTTTGAATCTTTATCGAAACCAATTGCAAAATGTGCAGTCGAATCAGAGTCCGACGCTTTTCGGCTCTTACCATGTCCAGCAACAACAGTGATTCCACCACTTGCAGTATTGCCCGCGTCAGCAGTTGCGGCGTCATCGATGAAAGAAATTCTCAATGTGAATGTTTTAGCGGTTTCGTTACCTGTTATTTCGCCGCGACCAGAAAATCTGTATTTGTCTGGGAACACTGCGCCCGCTCCGCCCGCATAAAGTGTATGCCAAGCAATGTTAGCTTTCATCTCACCTGAGCAACCATTGTAATAGTATCGCCCAATTGACATGGTATCCATCGCGGTACCGTAGTTATTAGAATCTTGAGTTCTTGTGGCAATATCATCACCCGAACGACCAGCAGCCGCATAGTATTCAAATGCGTCAGTACAACCCTCAGATGGTGCCGCTATCGCCGATCTTCCAAAAATTAGATAAGAAGTCGCTCCTTCGGCGTCGATTTGGGATGTGTAACAAGTGTATTTGCCCGCATCATCCCAAGCATTAAATTGAGCATTGGTAACGGTCGAAAGAAAAGGCAAGGTCACAGAGGTACCAGATGCAATTGCCGTACAATCTTGAGTGGGATTTCCATCCGCATCAGAATGAGTAGTATTGATAACATCCATCAAGCTTTGCGCACCACGAATTTGCGCAAACATACTTGTGATAGGAGCCGAGGTACTACCATCTAGAATTGTTCCAAGAATATTCTGACTGGTATCAATTGCCGAAGTCCAATCTGCACCGGTAGTTGAAAACGAACTACTCGCAGGAATTGCAATCGCGAAAGGACTAATAACTGATCTAAATGGCGACTCATTCACAGTCTGACTTTGAACGTTGCTGCTAATTTTAAGATTGGGTGCT
>JACCDO011322850.1_pt1 | contig 24639 bp, 18 predicted proteins | sample 7446101 | NCBI WGS metagenome assembly JACCDO01 (sample SAMN15323440, study PRJNA562643) | freshwater metagenome | isolation source: river surface water | place: USA:Blue River Watershed | collected 2017-08-16 | reverse complement strand
TTCTTTATTACTAGAAAATCCATCTAAACCGAAAAAACGAAAAAATCCAGCCTGTTTATATTCACAATAATTCCTCATTTTTTTTTAATTTCTTTTTAGTATTATAATCACATATTGAATTTTGTTGTTCTTCTAAATCATGATATCTTGTTTTATAATATATTTCAGGATTATGACTACAATTATTTCTTAATTTTGTTTTATCGTAAATTTGCATAATACACTTAAATTGTGTTGATGGTATTGATGATTTTGGTTGACCTCCTATCATCTGATAATAATATTTTAACTTATATTGATAAATAGTATTATTAGGTTTAAGTTCTAATTTTTGTTGATATTTATGAATTTTATAATAAATATCTTTATTCATTATTATATAATTTATTTATATAATAATATAATAATTAAAATATGATAAACGATAAATGATAAATATTATTATTTATGGTATTAAAAGAATCCAGTCGCGTTGGCCGTCACAGGTTTTTCACAACTATCTACTTTATCACCTGATTGGAGTTTGTATCCACCTGGAATAAATTCGCCATCCATTTTTGTAACCTTATAATTACCAAAAAATGGTTTGCTTAATACTTTAAAACTTGGAGCTCTATTATTTTTTTGATATATACATTGTCCCGTTTTTGTCTTTTGTATTTGACAAATAGATTTTGTAATTTTGGTTGCTATGTCTGCTAATGAAATTTTATCCTTAAAAACACGTCCGGTCTTTGCACGTATATGAGTTTTATCATCTCTTAGTATATAATGAATATCATTAATTTTAAAATTAGTGAAATTATCGTGATATATATTTCCATCAAATTTATAAATTTTGTCAGTCTCGTCAGTAATTGTAAAACATGTGCCACTAGTATATGATACAACATCATTACTACGTTTTACTTTGAAAGTTTTCAAGTCTAAATCAACTATTATTGAAATATTAGAATCAATAATATATTGATATATATTTAGAGACTTACTATCTGTTTTGAACCATATATTTGATATTCTTTGTCCAGCGTTATCAAATTGGCCTCCACAATTAGAAGTTTTAATATTTCGTGCAATTGAAATTAAATTTTCACTTACTGATTGATTTCTTCTAATAAATTTGCACACAATTTGTCCATTTACAAATGTTATATCTAATAATCTACAATTTTCTGCATTACTACCTAAAGTAAAACAATCAGCTAATTTTATAGTGATATTTCTATTTTTAATATATATATATTTTTCATTCATGTCTACAATTAAGGTTAAACCATCACCTTTATAATACATAACTGGTTTATTTTTATATCTAACGTTTATCCATTGATTAGTAGGGATAGTTTTTCTATTAAGTATTTTTGTTGCTTTTGCACAATCTTTTTTCTCTATATTTAATAATTCATTAACACTAAAATTATTATCAATAATAGGTTCTTTACTAATACCATCATGAGTTCTTTCTGTTTTTTCTACTGTACATTTAACAGTTCCATCGTTATAATTATATTTTATATAACCTTTAAATTCATATATAAATTTACTATCAATAGTTTTTTGAAAACAATCACCTATTTTTAATTTATTTAAGCTAGTTATATTAAATCCATATTTAATTGTATTAGAATAATATGTACCACTATCCTCATCTTTAATCATAGGTATTACTATTCTTTTATTTTTAAAACGTGTATCAATATAAACTAGAGTTCTTTTATCATCATCCATATACCATTTTTCATTATATTTTTTTGATAGGTTTTCTCTTTGTTTCTGGTTTTTTAGATTTTCAAATGTAAATACCGTAGATTCGTGGGGAATTTCACCATAAGCGGGGGGGGGTTTAGCAGGACCAGCACCAGCACCAGCACCAGCACCAGCACCAGAGTTGCCAGTAGCAGCAGCGGTTATAGATTCATCTATATCCGCTAATATAGTATCAAAAGTTGCCCCTACTGAAGGGTCAATTTTCATATCAATTATTCTTTTTTTAAGTTGTTCAAAATTAGTAATATCATCAGTAGAAACCCTATAAGTTGATACACCTTTCACGTCGTTTATTATTTGTTCTAAAGTCTTAGCACCACCAATTAAATTAACATAGTAATCATACTTTTGTTTATATAAAGCTACGTTTTCGTAATCACCATTTTTGTATGCTTTGTCTAACTTAATCATATACTTTTGTAATTTATGATTAATTAAATCAAAATTGTAATTTTCCATTAATATATATTATTTATAATATAAAATTTTATATTATAAAATAAAATAATTAATAATAACCAGGCATCATTGGACGAAAGCCATAACCATATCCAAAATTTGATGGATTATTATAACCTGTTTGTGCAACCCCAGTTAAATCATTTGTTCTCATTGAATACATAGTATTATTACTATCTGCAAAAAATTGAGCTCCTATATTAGGATTTAATGGATTCAAACGATATTTATAACCAATAGATGCAGCAACACTCAATAAAGTATTATTTTCCAAAGAACCTTGTATAGCCTGATTATCAATATTAAATGCAATAATACCTTTATCTTTCAATATATAATATTTTAAATTATTTATTGCTTGATTTATATTATAATTTTTATTATTATCATTACCTTTTCCTGGGTCAAAACGTTGATTCATATTTAATATTTTTTCTTCAACCATATTTTGATTATCTAAATAATAATAAATAAATCTATTTGGATATATACCATTATTACTGGGTTCTTGTGTTTCAAAAACTAAACGACCATTTTTCCCTATTGATATATCAACATCTGTATAAAAAAATTTACCAAGTAACAATTTTGTTGGTATTGTTCCACCAATTTGATTTGAATAATAATTTATTTTATCATGATATATTTCTTTAGACGGATTATTGAATAGTTTATATAAATATTTATCTATTTTATTAAATAATATAGAATTTTCCATATATCTATTTATATATATTATATATAAATAAATATTAAATATTTTTATTGATTAATTATTATTTAGCCAGTTATATTTGTTTATTATGGTGAAACTTATATATGAGGATTAGCACTCGGAGGAGGAGGAGCAAAAACTAGTGTTAGACTGAGTAGGTCCAGCAGTAGGAACAGTAGCAGGAGGAGGAGGAATATGAATTATATTAAGTGCTTCTCTTATTTTATTAAGTCGATTACATCTTGACATATGAAATTTAAAAGTTTTCTTGCAATTATTTCTCTTTTCTATTTCTGTTAATGTAATACCATAAATTACTTTTTCAGGTTGTGTAATACCCAATTTTAATAAATTTTCAATTGCATCTAATAATTTATCATCATTCGTGCCATTTATATATGAATTATATAAGGATAATAACTCTTCTTTTTCTTTTGTTTCTTTTTCTGTCCTTCTCAAATTTAGATTAAAATATATTTTTTCTTCATCTATTGGGTTTAATAAAAATAATCTATTTAATTGTTGAAATGTAGGTTTATTTTGTATACCTATAATTTTAGCTTGTAATTCTGGATCCATTTGTAATCTTCTTAATATTGTATTACCATATTTAGATATAGATGAATTACTTTTTTTCTTATTTAATATTTCTAAACCATGTAACCTTTTTAATAAGTTTCGAGGTATACTTAATTTTCTTCCTAAAACAATTATAAATTTATTTATTATATTTGTACATTTATTTAATAATTTACCTGGACTATAGTCAACCATTAAAAATGGTGTTTTTATTTTATTTGAAAAAGATAAATTATCTCTAATTTTCTGAATAATTTCTTTATATTCTATTAATTCTGTAACAAAAATTGTTACATCTTCGTCTTTAATATCAAAATTAATATTATTTCTAATGTTATTTAATAATACTGCTAATAATTTTCCCAAATTTTCATAATTTTCTACATTAGATTTTACAGAATCGTATATACTTTTAACACGGTCTATTGGCATATCTTCATAAATATTTTTATCACCACCTATCATTTGTTCATAGTAGTATATCTTTTTTTGATACAAATATAAATCACCACGACCAGAATTTAATTTAGTATAATATTTTTGTAATTTATATTTTAAAATATCTAAACTTTGTTCAGTCATATTAAATATTATACCTATATAAAAAAATTATATATATTAATAAATAAAAATATATGTTAACAAAATCGTTTTCAAATATAAATTGGAAGTATATGATTTCGGCATCTTCTGTTAGAAATTATATGTTAAATGATCCACTAATAGATTATTTAAAAGAATATAATATTACTAAAATTGAAGATATATACATTGATAATGTAAATAAAAAGAAAAAAAGATGTAAACAACTAAAAAATGTTACTAAATTAAATACTAAAACATCAAATAAAAAAAACAAAACATTTTTACAACATATATTAGATGGAGGAGTTCAATTTGAATCTGATATTATTGATATTATTAAAAAAAATCATAAAATAGTAAAAGTTGCAGAATATACAGATATTCATAATCAAGATAAATATGAAGAAACAATAAATCTAATGAAACAAGGCACACCAATAATATATCAAGGATTAATATATAATCTAGATAATAATACATATGGTTTACCGGATTTATTAGTTCGTTCTGATTATATTAACAAATTATTTGATTATGAAGTTATAACTAAGCAAGAAGCAAAATTACCATCGCCTAATTTAAATATACCATATCATTATAAAGTTATTGATATTAAACACTCATTAATAAATCTAAAAGCTGATGGTATACATATTTTAAATAATGATTGTATTCCAGCATATAAAGGTCAATTATATATATACACACATGCATTAAATTCAATATTAGGTATTAATATCAATAAAGCATTTATTTGGGGTAAGAAGTATGTATATACTTGTAAAAAACAAAAGCATATTATAACTAATAATATGAAAAAACTAGGTATTATAGATTATGATACAATAGATGATGAATTTGTTAAACTTACTAATAATGCAATTGAATGGTTATTAGATATGAAGAAAAATGGAAAATCATGGCAACTATTACCAACACCATCTAGACCAGAATTATATCCAAATATGAAAAATGATATGAATAGTAGTTTTCACCATATTAAAACAGAATTAAATGAACAATTAAAAGATATAACAAGCATTTGGAATTGTGGATATAAAAAAAGAATTATAGCACACAATAATAATATTTATTCATGGGATGATAGAAGATTAAATGCAAAAACTATGGGTTTTGATGCGAATAATAAAATTGGAAAAACAATAGATAAAATATTAAATATTAATACTCAGGAAGAAGATATAATTAGACCAGAAAAAGTTATTTATGATAGAGTAAATTGGTTTAACAAATCACAAGATACACAAGAGTTTTATTTAGATTTTGAAACACTTAATGAAGTTAATGATATTAATAATACGTTAATATTTATGATTGGTTTAGGTTATATGGATAAGAATGGAGAATGGACATTTAAATGTTTTGTTATGAAAGAAAAAAATAAATCAAGTGAAGTTGAGATGTTTAATACTTTTTATTCATATATTAATAATATATTAATTCAAAATAATAAAACACATAGTAAATTTTATCATTGGTCAAATGCAGAAGTCACAATGTATAACGACTTTTTAAAGAGAAATAATAATTTAAATAATATGAAAAATTATACATTTTATGATTTAAACAAAGTATTTATTCAAGAACCAATAGTAGTAAAAGACGCATTAAACTTTTCATTAAAAACAATTGCAAAAGCATTACATAAAAACGGTTTAATAAAAAGTAATTGGGATAGTGATAATCAGTGTTCAAATGGATTAAATGCAATGATTATGGCAATGAATTTATATGATGAAAGATATAATATATTAAGTAATAAAAGTAAGAAAAGAAAATTTATATGCGACATAGAAGATGAACAAATTATGATAAATATCATTCATTATAATTCAATTGATTGTAAAGTATTATGGGAAATACATGAATTGATGCGTAGTGTTTTATAAAATTATTAATAAAAATTGATTTATTTTGCACTTGATTATTTTTATATATTTCATAATATATAAAAATGTTTATCAGTAAACCAAAATACACTATATCAGATAGTGATAAATTATATATTAATCCAGCAATCAAAATAATAACAAATAATGATGATATGAATAAAGTTATATGTACAGAGAATATAAAGAAAAATTCTATATTAATAAAAGAATATTCTATAATTAATTTGTTTGGAGAAAAAGTTATAAATAGAGATGTTGAGTTTGTAATAAAATTAATTGAATCTAATGAACAAATGTTATATCCACGTAATTATACACAGTTTACATCTACAAAAATGACAAGAGATATATTAAAAATAATAAAAAATATATTAAAAACATCAAATAAAAATAATAAACTTAATAAATATAATGATGACATTATAGAATTTTATTATGCGAAACACTTATTTAATTCATTTGAAGGATTTGAATATGGACCGCTATATTTACCACATATAGCAAAATTAAATCATTCTTGTGATCCAAATACTTATTTTGAATTTAATAAAGATTATGGTTATATGACATTATATGCAAAAACTAATATTAAAAAAGGAACGGAACTAACTGATTCATATTTATTGAATAAAAATATAGATAATCATAGAGAATATTTGATGAATCATTATATGTTTGATTATTCATGTTCATGTTAATAAATTTATTTATAAATATAATAATATATATAATGAGTAATAAAAATCATTCGAGTAGTTTAGTTCATCCAAATAATAACGGAAATTTTTTAAATCTTACTGGTTTAAAACTTCCATTATTTCAGCAATTGAATAATAATTCTAATCCAAATAGTAATGAAAACAGTATTGAAGATTCAGTTAATAAACTAATTACACAACAACCAATACAACCAATACAAACAACACAAACAACTCATACTAAAAAACAACATATGCAACCAATACAACAAATACAACCAACTCAACAAATTCAACAAATTCAACAAATTCAACAAATTCAATCTACACAACCAATACCTGAAAATTTATTTCATTTAATGGAATTATTAACAAATTTAAAATTATTGTCACATGTAAAACAACACGATAAATTAACATGTGATAATAAGAATGAAATAGTTGAGATTGACTCAAGATATTACTTACAAGGCATACGTAGATGGATATGTGGAGATACAAGAACAGAAACAATAAATTTTATTGATAAATTAGTTGTATCTGCTGAATATTTATCAGAGAATTTAATTTTAAGTAAAAATGTTGATGATAAACATAATTTAAAAATATTAACAGAAGACTTGATTTCAAGTAAAAATGGATTAAATAACTTGAAAATAACTTATTTTGATGATAAGTTATTTGTATCACGTATTGAAAATTATTTAGAAAAAATAAAATTAAGAATTGATAAAAATAATAAATCTATTTAGTTGTAGTAATATGGATATCCTGAACTGTATCTACCATACCTATTCATATATGACATACGATCATAATATTCAGCTCTTTCTCTTTCTTCCGCAATTTGTTTTAGTCGTTTACGTATTTGTTCTTGTCGTTCTTCTTCTTCTCTTATTTTTCTTTGTTTCTCTTGTACATATTCTTTTGCTTCTTGTTTATTTATTGAAGCATCTTGTTTCTTTAATGTTTCTTTATCAGCCTCATGAATATCTTTTATATCTATTGTTTCAGATAATAATAAAGCTTTTAATATTAATAATTTAGATATTGGTATATTAGCCATATTAATTTTATCAAAATCAAGCTTTTGTCTTATATTTTCATCATTTTTAATTAATCTTTTTATAGAATTCTTTTTAGAATTAATTTTATTTTTTTCTTGATTATCAACTTCAATTTTACCCTCTTTAATTTTACTGTCAAATTCTTTAAATAATTCATTAATCTTTTCATCGATTGAATCTTGTTGTGGTGTATTTCTTGGTTTAGATGGCGAAACATATGTTGTAGGGGCAGTTGCTGTTGGTGCAGATGCTGGTGCATCAGAATCAGATTTTGTTCTAGATGATTTTTCTTTTTTTTCTTTTGCTTCTTTTGCTTCTTGTTTTGCTCTTAATTTTGCTTTTAAAATTTCTGCTTTATCATTAATTTGAGGTGCAGATGTTGTTGTTTCTGGTGAATTTTCAATCAATAAATACATAACAATTAATGACATTAATTGTGAATTTGTAATAGCTCCTCCAGTCATATAGTAACCTATTTTTTTACTATAAATATCATATTTTGGATTACTAATATTATATTTTATCTTACTTAACTTATTTATATATTTATCTATTTTATTCATTATATAATATAACTATTTATAATTAATAAAAATTGTAAAAATATAATATTTTATAATCTTGATATTTATTCATTCATAAATAAAAATTGATTACATTTGCACTCCATTATTTTTTATTCATTCATTCATAAATAAAAATTGATTACATTTGCACTCCATTATTTTTTATTCATTCATTCATAAATAAAAATTGAAATATTCAAATAATTAGATATCTCTTAATATTTCAAAGATATATTAATTTTAAAATGAGCCTTCTTACCAAGACTATTTTTTCTTTTTTTCCCGCCGAGGTGGAGTGCACCTTTGTTGGAGAACCGTGGTTCCTCGAGAACTACGAGCTGCAGCTGGACGTGCTGCGGTTGTGCCAGATGGGCTTTGCATGCGTGCTGTTCACGCCAATTCGTGACAGGTTTATGTTCAAGACACACGTTGCCTGCTGTGCGCAGCGCTACATCGACCCAGACTACTACTTGGACAGCCCGGACTACCGGATGAAAGTCACGCAGTATTTGACGTCGAGCATCCCGAACGGAGAGTACCTTCTGACTCGCAGCTGGTTCTGCAAGGACATCAAGCGCCAGGTCAACGTCTACCTCATCGAGCTGAACGCGTGCTCCTCGTTGATCAATGCCACCGCCGGCGATTTCGACGAGCACATCGACTCTATCATGGACGCCATCGTGTTGGCCTACGAGATCTACGGCACCTACACGCGCAATATGATTAACCAAGGAATGTGCACCGCGTTCTTCAACCGGCTCAAGATGCGCAAGGCGATTGTCGGTATGGTTTACGACGAGGACCAACCAGAGTTCCGCGAAGTTTACTACTACCCGGGCATTGGCCACTTCCACTGCGATGCTGACGCTGACGCTGCCAAAGCCGCCATGGACGCCGCCAAGAATGGTGAAGACAACGACGACGACAACGACGATGACAACGACGATGACAACGATGACAACGACGACGACGATGACAACGATGACAACGACGACAACGACGACAACGACGACAATGACGAAGTCGCCATCACCGTTATCAAAGACACCTTTTTCGAAGATCCATTCAGCGACGATGACTTTGATGAAGGCGACGACGCCGAAGCCGACGCTGATGACGGTGATGTCAGCGACAGCGAGATGTTTTTACGCCAGTCCTATATTTGTTAAGTGTTCTTTCTATTTCTTTATCTTTTTGAGTGTTTCTGTTTTCTCTTTGTATTTTTCAACTAATTTTATTTATAAAAATTGAAATATATAAATATCTAATATTGTCAATATAATTACATATATACTAACTTTAAAATGAGCCTTCTTAATAAGACTATTATTTCTTTTTTTCCCAACCGGAAGCAATGTGCTTTCATTGGAGAACAGTGGTTTATTGAAAACCCTGATATCCAGCTAGATGTTTTGAAGATTTGCTGGGCTGGCATGTCTCACTTGATTAAAACATCTACAGATAAAAAAAAATTTGTAGAGGACATTCAAGACATCATTCTGTATGAAATTCCCGAAAAATTTACGGGTCACTCATTTTTAAAAATGATTGTTAAAGACATTATCGATGGTGATTTTTTACTATTCCAATATTGGTTTGTGAAATCGTCTAATCTTCAAGTAGACGTTACTGTTGCAGCAATGAACAACATTTCATTCTTGATTGATGTTCATTCTTCAGATATATATAACGACCTTTACCAAATTCTTAAAGTTCATTATGAGAGTTTTTCTGAGGAGGAAATTTATGAAGATGACCAAGAAGATTTTCAAGATGACCAAGAAGATGTTCAAGATGACCAAGAAGATTTTCAAGATGACCAAGAAGATTTTCAAGAAGATGAACAAGTGGAAGAGCAGGATGAACAGGATGATTTTTGGGAAGATGATGAAGATTACGAAGAAGATTACGAATATACTTATCCTTATCCGTATGAAGATGACGATGATGATGGCTGGGAGCCCGGACAAAAATATTACAACTTCGAAACACCAGATGCTCACGAAGATGATGAAGATTATTGGAACGAACGGATGTATAAAATTCATCTCAAGCGCATCCAAGCAGAAAAAGCAATTGAAGAAGTAAAGAAAGAAGAAGCAGAATTGAAGGCAGAAATGGAAGTTTTTCAAAAAAGTCTATATGTAGAACCAGTAGCCAAGAAACTCAAAACTAATGTAGTCAACGATGATGATTATGTCGACTACGAAGATCTTTTGGATTACACTGGGCCTGATGAAGTATTTGAAGAAGAACCGCCAACCAAGAAAGCCAAAACTACTACAGATGAGGTAGCAGATATTCTGGACGAAGAATATTACGGGCTTTCCGATAACAGTGTTGATAATTTGCCTCCGATGACAGAAGAAGAGATTAATGAATTGCTTTTTGGTGATTTTTAGTTAGTTTGTTTATTTATTTGTTTATTTCTTTATTATTTAGTTATTAAATTATCTATATTAAATAAAAAAAGTTGAATTTTTGAAATGGTTAAATATTCCAGTAATTTCAAGTTTATACTAACTTTAAAATGAATACTCTTCTCAACCGAACTGTTATTTCTTTTTTCCCGACGGAGACGTGCGCCTTTGTTGGAGAGCCGTGGTTCTTTTATAACCACCAGGTGCAATTGGATGTATTGCGCTTGTGCGAGGCGGGTTACGCCCACCTCATCAAAACATCCCCTGACGAGCAGGTATTCTCGCACCATATCGGAACGCTCATGACCCAGCATATTGACAGCCGGTATTTCTACCGGTTCGGCATTGACATGCGTTTTCTGGAGAATCTCGTCTCAGAAATTCGGTATGGCGAGTATCTTCTTACTCGTGGCTGGTTTTGCCGGTCTATTCCGCGGCACGTTGACCTTTTTCTTGTCAAGATGCACGGCTGTTTGCATCACGTTTACTCAACTGCTGGTGACTACGATGAGCATATCGATGACATCATTCAGAGCATTGTTGAAAACCGAGAATACGAAGGGTATCACAACTACAACTACAACTACTACGACGATGACGACTACTACGATGACGACGATGACGATGACGACGATGACGACGATGACGACGATGACGACGATGACGACGAAGTCAACAGTATCATCAACAAGAGCAATCTCAACAGTTTCATCAACGCCATTAACTACGCCAACAGCAACTATACCGTGAATGCTAATGCCGACGACGACTACGACGAGGCTGACGGCTACGACGAGGCTGACGGCTACGACGAGGCTGACGGCTACGACTATTATGCCGATGAAGTCGATGACGAGGCTGACGGCTACGACGAGGCTGCTGACTTCGTAATTGAGGCTGTTGACGTCGCTGACAACTACGCTGACTACGACTATTACTCCGACGAAGTCGATGACGCCGAAACCGAAACGCCTGCAATTGTCGCTTATATCATTAACGAGAATGGTGAAGTCTTCGAGTTCGACGATATTGGTTTGCAACGCTTTTTGGAGACCAATACCGAGGAAGTTCGGATTATCGCTGCCAATGAAGCTGATGCGGAGACTGCAGCTTATGCTGCAGTTGATGATGCGAATGCTGAGGCTGTCGAGGACATTGACAACTATGCATACGATGACGAAGACGATATCGATATTGACCCCCGCATCCTTACGGCCCTTGTTACTGGGGACGAGTCTTATGCAACGGAGCAGGAGGTTCAGGAATATTGGGAAACAGTTCGTCGGACTTATGAAGCACGACGACTTCGCCGGGAATTGGCAGAAGTTGAGCGCCAAAATGCCGAGCTGTTAGCGGCAAATATCCAGGAACGGGAGGAGAATCACCGGATTCTTCTTGCCGAACAGGAAGAGGCGCGTCGTGTTTTGGATGAGATTACTCAGCGGATTTACAATTCGCAGGGTATGCTTGATAGTCTGCGGAGTATCGCGGAATGAGTGTTTTGTGTTTGTAGATTTATTTATAATAGGTATTTAAGATTAGAATTAGAACTAGAAATTTAAAAAATTGAAATTATAAAATAGTTAATTATTCCAATAATTTAAACTTTATAGTAACTTTAAAATGAACACTTTTCTCAATGAAACAGTTATTTCTTTTTTTCCCAACAAGGCGTCTTGCGCTTTTGTTGGAGAGCCATGGTTCTTTTGTAACCACCAGGTGCAATTGGATGTATTGCGCCTGTGCGTTGCAGGTTACGCCCATCGCATCAAGACATGTAGTGACGAAGCCACTTTCACTGACCACGTGTTTGGCCTCCTGGTTCTATTTCAACCACAAAACTTTCTTGAAGAGCTCGTGGAGGGTATTGATAAGGGGGAATATTTGCTCACTCGTGGCTGGTTTCGTCGGTCTCTCTACCACCATGTCAGCGTTTTTCTCATCAAGATTCACGGATACTTGCACTGGATTGACCCTGTTGCCGGCGACTTTTACGACCACATCCACTCCATTATCCGGCAAATCCAGACGAACGAACGCATGGAGCGAGAGGCAGGCGTTTTTGTCGAGAAACCTCGGATTGGGCAAATGGACCAAAACGACGACGATGACAGCGAAGATGAAGACGACGATTACGACGAAGACGAACCTCCGCGCCACACGCGTCGCATGAACAGTTACGACTACACAACATATAAAGAGGTTTACGACGACGAGTATGACTCGAACGCTGAAGTCGACGACGCCGATGCGCATTACGGCTACGTTTGCTACGAGGGCAATGACGACTAGTAAGGGTTAACTACTTTTTCTTTATCTTTCTTTCTCTTTATTATTTTATTTATTATATTAAATAAAAAATGATATTAATATATTTTATTTAATTAATTTTTAAATAAATAAAATATATTATGTTCATATCACAACGAGAAAAAATAAATGAAGAAATAACTGGTTATTTCAATAAAATAGATACACCTACAATAACACAAGATAGAATAGATCATATTAAAATTTGTTCAAAAAATTATAATAATACGTGTATGGTATATATTACAGGAGAATTATTTGATGACGACTTAACAAAATTACCAAATTGTGTAAATAGATTAGAATTAAATATAAAGTCAAATCAATATACTAGATTTAAAAATAATATAATTAAAAAGATTCCAGAGTCAGTTACACATTTAACTTTATATGATTCTATTTATCCTATTGATATACCAAATAATGTTAAAATATTAGAATTAAGCAATGCATATATAGAAAAGTTCCCAGATATTTTAAATATCATTCCATATGGTATAGAAAATATTTATATTAAACATAATAATAAATTCGGAGATTTAAATCTAAATATTTTGCCAGAATCTATTAAAATTATTAATATAGATGCAGCAGGTATAAATAATATTAATTTTAATATTAATTTGGATAAATATCTACCAAATTTAAAATATATTATATATAATCATTATAATATAATTAATCATGATCAAATATTAGAATATTTAAAAAATAATTATAATTAAATTTATTTATTTATTATATTATAAAATATATAATGTCAGCACAACTTCAAAATAGTGCAAATACAGAAATATTCGCAAATATAATAAGACAAATAATGAAGATTAGAACAAAATACATTAAAGAACATAGAGAATATTTAGATAAAGTAGAATTAGAATTTGAAGTAAACTTAAGGAAACAACAATTAATGAGTCAAATGAGTCAAATGAGACAAAAAAGAGTAAAACAACTTACAACCACACCTGAAACAACTGATACACATGAAACACCTGAAATGATTGAGAAAAAGAAATTAGTAAGTATGATATTTAATGGAAAAAAAATAGAAGATATTTTAACTGAAATATACGAACACATAAAAGATATGGGACTACAAAGAACACAAATAAATAATTGTTCATTAGTAGAAGAAAAACAAAAATGGTTAGATTGTGCAGGAAAATGTCAAGAAGTTTTATCTAAATATTTAAATATGGAAATCAATTCTGTAGCATATATATTACGTGTATTAAGTGCATCTTATATTGATAATAGTAATAGAAAGAAAAATCCTTTAAAATTTAAAATAAAACATCATACAAGGGAAGGAAATTTAACATGGGATAATTTTTCATCTTATGTAGAAATGCTTATAGATTCAAATGTTCTAACTGCAAATACACAACAAAGATTAATTATGGGTTTTGGTCCGAGTGCATCAGGTAAAACACATTGTGCTACATCTATAATTAGTATGTTACAATTAACTAATCCAGATTTTCCAAGTGTTTTTTTAACAATAGATGGTGGTAAATTTAGAGAAAATTCTATACTTTATCAATATATAATTGATTTATTAAAATTTTACAATTTAGGAGGTTTTAATAATATGAAATTAAGTGGTTTTAGTTTAAAACATCAGTTTACAAATTTAAAAAGTTTATTTGATTCAACAAATATAAAAAGAATAGTAAGTCAGTTTTTAAGTCAACAAAAATCAAAAGGAGTAAGATTTAGTTTGTATATTCCAGAAACATTAGGTAAATGTGGTATAAAAGATTGTAAGAAAGAATATGATAAATATATAAAATTAATAGGTGATAGAAAATGGATAGGTCTTTATATTTATCAACATAGATATAATTTTGAGTGTAATTTTCCAGATGGTTTTAGATGCAGGGGAACTACACAAAGTGGAAAAGAAAGAGAAGTAGATGATGGTAAGAAATTTAGTAATAAAGCATATGATACTTCAGAATTTTATGGATTAAGAGAAATAGCAAGTGCACCTATATCATTTAAAATACATAACAGTGGTAAGAGTGATGATGAAAAAGAAGTTCGTATAAGTATTATAGAAGGATTTCAGGAAGGAGAATTTGATAGATTTTTAAGACAAACAATTATAACACCATCAGAAAATGATAAAAAAGAAAAAAGAATATTTAAAAAAAGATTATATGAATTTATTAAAAATGGAACTATAATACCAGAATTACAAAATTATCGTTATGTATATTCAAAAAAAGATACATGTGAGTCAAATCCTGAGGAAGAATCAACGTCGCGAAAATATCTTAAATACAAAATGAAATATTTAAAATTAAAGAATGAATTTAATATAAATTAAACAGCATTAAATATACTAGTAGTTACTAAATATGGATCAGCGTTTGCAGCAGGTCTTCTATCTTCAAAATATCCACAATTATTCTTATGGGTTTCATAACCAATTCTAATACTGGTATCTCTGCATCCAACACCATATGTAAATTCATTGATATTTGCAGTTTCGTGTGTTCCAGTTAATCTAAGATTATTATATTTTCCATATTTTTCCATATCTTCTTTATGATTATTTTTTAAGTTTTCAATTACTCTATATATTTCATTTATTCCATTACATTCTCTCATTTTTTTAGTTGAAAAATTAGTATGCATACCACTTCCACTTAAAATTGTCTTTATTTTAGGATGATAAGAAATAAAAACATCATATATTGCTGCAATTTTTTCAAGTAAATATCTTGCCGCTAACATATCATCGCCTGCATCAATTCCTAAACAAGGTCCTACTTGAAATTCCCATTGTGATGGTGCAACTTCTGCATTAATACCGCTAATTTTAATATTAGCTTCTAAACATGCTAACATATGTTGTTCAGCAATTTTAGTTGTAATTTTATCTTGATAAATAGGATTACAATAGTATTTTCCAATTCTAGTAGATGATACACCAAGATCTTGTTTAAAACCAATAATTTGTTCTGTATGTTTATCTAACATATAATATTCTTGTTCTAATCCGAACCATGGTTCTTCATCTAATTTAGAATTAAATATTAATTCTGCTCGATGTCTATGATTATTAATAAGTGGAAAACCGTGAATATTATAAGTTGAACAAACAACTAATTTATGATTATTTTTAAGTAGAGGATGATTAAATACTTTACATGGTTTCAATATAATTTCACTTGAATCAACTTCAGCTTGACCGGTTGAACTTCCATCATAATTCCAAAATATTATATCTTCATTATCATTAATTACTCTAATTTTTGAACGAAATTTATCCTGAACATCTAACCAAATATATTCTGCTAAAAATGGCATATATAAATTATATATAATTATCACATATTTATATATGTTTAATATATATTATGACCGTAATTAATGGTATAGAAATTGGAAATATAAAATATATTCCAAATAAAATCAACGAAGCTATTAAACAAAATAAATTAATAGACAATAAATTACATGTTATTATAGTTATATCAAATCCTTGTAAATATTTTAGAAGATATATTTTAGCATTAGAATTCATAAAAAGAATCAGAAAAGAAAATAACAAATATATAGAATTATATGTTGTAGAATTAGAATATAAAAATTACATAGACATAAGTAATAATATTAGAGAATGTAAATTTGAAGTTACCCAACCAGATGAAATAGAAAATATAAAACATCTACAAATAATATGTCCTAATTCTAATCCAATTTGGCATAAAGAAAATATGATTAATATGGGTGTTCGACATTTATTACCAGAAAATTGGAAAGCAATGGCATGGATAGATGCAGATATTGAATTTGATAATGTGCATTGGGCTGAAGATTGTTTGAAGATTCTAGGTTCAAATAATTATGATATGGTTCAATTATTTAGTAATGCTATGGACCTAGACCAAAATAATGAAATAATGCAAATATTTACATCATTTGGATATCAATATACACATCAAAAAAAATATAAACCATCTAATGTTAATAATTATTGGCATCCAGGATTTGCATGGGCATGCACTCGTAATGCATATGATAAGATGGGTGGTTTATTTGATTTAGGTATTTTAGGTTCAGGTGATAATCATATGGCATTAGCATTTATTGGTAAATCTGAATTTTCATTATCATCAACAATGAGTAAGGGATATAACGATGCTGTAAAAGAATATGAAAATAAAATATTAGATAATAAATTAAAATTAGGGTATGTGCCAGGAATAATAAAACATTATTTTCATGGAAGTAAGAAAAATAGAAAATATATGGAACGTAGACAAGTATTAATAACACATCAATTTGATCCATTACTTCATTTGATGAAAGATGAAACTGGATTATTATTACCAACAAAAGAATGTCCACAAGAATTACTTGATGACATTAAACAATATTTTGTAGAAAGAAACGAAGATGAATTTTTTATATAAGTTATATAATTATATTTATTTTATTTATTTTTTTTTAATAAATAAAATTATAAATATTTATTATATTAGAGTAAATGACACAATATGGTGGTTATTTTGACGCATTAAATAGTCAAATAGTAGCAAATGATAACAAATCAAAATTTAAAATAGCTATACGTAGATTAAGACTAGCAAATGTTATTGATCCTGTTACTAATCAATTAAATCTTGAAGCATTTGTTACATTTATTTCAAATATGGATAATCATACAAATGCAAGTGGAGTAGTTGCTAATACGAATGCAGACTTATTTTCATTAGAAAATTTAATAAATATACTTTATAATTACTATAATCCATTAATTAATATTAATAATATTGGTAATCCAAATTATATTTTACTTGATGAAAATAATAATTATATTCATTCACCAATTTTGGAAAGAAATCCAATTAATACTAGAGAATCTTTAAAAGATGCTAGAAATAATCCTATATCTATTATTAAATATCGTTTAACACAAAATTTCAGATTAGAAAAAATACAACTTAATTCAAAAGATATAAGTGACAGAATTGCTTTTAGAAAAAGAGGAGCACCTTATGTTAATACTGGACAAGGTCAAATGGAAACAGATTATGATGAAAGTCATCATTTATATCAAGATTATTTAGAAGATATTAAGATGAAATCTACATTAGTAAATGTTCTTTCAACAGATTATGGAAATATAGGTGATTTAAATTTTGATATAATTCAAGATTATAATAATATTAGTATTGTTGATATAATTAAAGTAAAACTTTTAGAATCTCATATGTTAATGAATGATAAATTTTTAAGTAAAATTAGAGAAACACATACACAAAAAGTTCTTGTTGAACTATTTAATCAATTATTTAATCCATTAAATTTACCAACCAAGCATTATAATCCAATTAATACTATGATTGAAACAAATACGATGGATAAATTTTTTGGAATTATCCATTCAAGTAATGGTTTATCTCCTACTCCAGAAGGAATAGCGAGAGATATTAGAATAAATAGAACTCCAGGAGAACAAACAATAACACAATTATTTGATACTATTGATATGAATACTTTTCAAAATGAAATAAGCTTGATTATTACTCGTTTTGTTGAAATTATCAATGCTGATGTTGCTAATAGAGAAAGTAATTATGGAATGTGTAATTTAATGAATTATATTGATAGATTAGAACAACCATTAAATCAAAATATAATAGGAATATTAAGAATGATAATAAATTTATTTGGTCCAGAATTAATTAAAGTTGCCAAATTTGATGCATTTAATGAATTTAATGTTAAATTTACTAAAATTAGAAAAATAACAATTTTTCAAACTATAAAAGATACAATAACGAAATACATATATATAAATCGCAAGGATAAAGAAGTTAATAACACTATTACAGCGGATATTGATGCATATTATACTAGAATGAATAATGGTGATTTATTAGGAAATATATTTAGTACTATATTTAATAATGTAACTGGCCAAGAATTAAATATACGTAACTTTAAACCATTCATTGGCGTTTTAAATAGCATTAGAACTGAACCACATGTAACTAATGTAATAATAGTTAAAAAATTATTTAATTTTATTGTAGGAATTTCAAAAATAAAAGAAATGGAAATATATTATCGCAATGATATAAGAATAATAAATAGAATTATTGAAAAGTTAGCTATAATAATTAGTTTATTTATAGATATAGTTAATGATGTTCAAGATAGAACTATTTTAGAAGGTAAATTAGTTCGTTTAGATATACCACAAGATGTAATTACAGATATAATTGACACTACTAATACAACAGCAACCGGAACAGGCAATGCCAGAGCACAACAAACTGAAAAAAATAATAAAATAGTGGCAAGATTAGCAAGAGTAATAAATGAATTTTTTGAAAGATTAAATATAGAAGATATTCAAGATAATCGTAATGTAGATAATTACATAGAACAATACAAAAATATATTACGTGAAATGTTACATAGAGAAAATATGTTGTTTGAAAGTATTGATAGACAATTATTAGCATTAATTGAAAACAATGCAACAATTGATATAATATATAATAGATTTGAAACTAATCAACAATGTTATCAACCTTTACAAAATAATACAAATATAACATTATGTGACGCATTTATAAATGAAAATATATTAAATGGTATATTAGAAAATTTAAATACAAATAGAGCAGATTTTAATCTTAATCCAGATATGAATTTACGTGATTATATAAGTGGAAAATATAAAATATTTTCTCGCATACCAGATAATGAAAGAATAAGATTTGGTGATGAATATAAATTTGATATAAATCAACCAATTACTCAACCAGTATTAGATGTTCCAAATAATTTATCTATTGGACAAACTGATATCAATACTATTATTAACCAACCAATTTATCATAATATGTTATATTTTATAAAACAATTAACTATATTAACATTTTATATTTATAAAACTGATAAATTATTAGATACAGCAGATAATTTTGGAACTGGTATAGGTTCAATGTTAGCTTATATAAATTTTAATTTAATTTTAAAAAATCCAACATTATATGTTAATAAGCGTTCATTACTTGCAAAAATATTTGGAATACCAATAGGTAATATTAATACAATAACTCAAAAAGTTATAAGACCAGACAATCTTCCAGCTGTTCAAGCAGCAATAAGAGACATAAGAAGAAATAATTATTTTTCATTATATAATGATGAATTAATATCCGTAGATAGAATAAGAACTACCGTAGCTCAATATGGTTATAATTCACGTGCAGAATTTAATAGTAGATTTGGTTTAATAAGCGATCTTATTTTTAAAATGGTAGAAGGAAGTCGTGTTGCATACAATCGAATAGTATATTCCTATCCATTTGAATATTTCCCAGATTGTATAGAAACAGGTATAAGAAATTTTATAAATTTAATGATTTTTAAATCAAATATATTAAATCAAAGTTTATTACCAGAATCAACATTTCAACCCGTAAGAGAATATTATAATAGATTTGTAACACTTGAACAACATCGTGATATTATAGCACATGAAGAATGGTTTAAAATATTTAATATACAATTAAGAGAAATAATTAGAAGAAGATTACCAAATTTAGAATTAGAAATGTGGCCAAATATAAACCAAAATAATACAAGAATTCATCCTGTAACTATTAATGGAGTAAATTATAATAATTTTGCAGATATGAATGGAGGAGGTATATTTTTTACAATAGCACTTTTAATATTTTTATATGGAGATTCTGATGATTTATTTGAAGAAATTAGTAGATTAAATTTAAATAATAATAATGCAGAATCAAAACGTTGGGTTATAAGTAAATTGGATAGAATTATAAAAACACAATTTCCAAAATTAGCATTAAAAGAAGAAGATTCTCAATATAGTATTACTATGGATGGTGTAATGCATGGTACAAGAGATGTATTATTTATAAGAATATTTAATATGAGACATTATACACATACAGGACATTCAGATATTGATTATGAAGGAGCACAAAGAAATCCAGAAGAAAACCTAGATTTACATAATATAAATACTATTTTAAATGTAGCATATCCAAATATTCATAAAATATTATTAATGAGACATTTACATATTAATAAAAGACCAAATTATAACGATATTTTAGCAAGAAGTATAATGCCTGAACGTATAACTATACAAGGTGTAGCAAATATATTACAAACAATATTAGATCCAAGATACGGAGGAACATATAATTTTTTTACAGGAATATTTAATCGTGATAATCAACCTGCAGACTTTAGCGTAGATCGTTTTGGAAATTATAATAAAATACAATTAATGACAAAACTATTATATTCATATAATAGTGAAGTTAAATATTATATTGAAAATGTTATTTTATATTACTGTTCATTAATATTAAATCCAGGACAATTAACTATTGATAAAATACAAGAAATTAGAGCAATTGATATGTTCTTTAGTGAAAACGGATTTAGTAATTTATTTATAAATAAATTAGGTGTAGCACTTCATACAGAAGCAAATACAACTTATGAATATATAACAAATACAATAGAAGCTATACCAATAAATAATTTAGAAAGAAGAATTAATTCTAGCAATAGCATAGCATTTTTAAAAATTATGCCATTATTTAGAAATTGTATAACTGATATGTTTTTAAACAAAGAATTATTTGATTCATTAATATTTGAAGAACAACAACTAAATCATTCAACTGTTAATGGACGGGCAGATAATATATTTTGTAAAAATTTAAATAAATTAATATTTATTAAAGTGTTTGCACATTATTGTTTATCTGATAATAAGCTTGATAACTTTTCAAAATTTATGGATATATTAATCACAACAAATATTAATAATAATACAATTGAATGTTTAATTAATAATTTCTGGATATTTTATTATAATAATACACAAAACAATAATAATGCTAAACTTAATAAAATAATTTTTGATAGATTTATAGATAAATTATCTAGATATAGCGGTAATAGCACAGTAAATATAAACATGATAAAATTATTATTTAGTGTTCAAACAGATATATTATATAATAATACTAAGATTTTTAACTTACGTAATTTGGATCAATTATCAATAATTTTTGATATACCTACTATAAGCGATAGAATAAAATCATTAATAGTATTTACTGATCCAGTAAAAGGTGAATATTTTCAAGGCAAAGATATGGTATATGAAATTGCAGAAAATATGATCGAAGGTATTATAACAGGTGATAAAAGAGAATTTTTATTATCTAGATTGAATACAGTAGATTTTTACCAAAACCCCAATCCTATATCCGATAAGATTAATTTAAAATTGGCATTAATACAAAAAGAATATCTTGAAGTTGTATTAAGAAGATTAATTAATAGAAAATTTATATTTTATAATAATAATAAAGATATAATCATAGAACATATAACAAACTTTTTTGAGAAAAAACCAGAAAATCGCTTTATAATTGATTTACATAGTATGATGCAATTTGATATATTAAATACAGAAACAAGTATGAATATATTTATATTATTAGTATTAAATATGACTAATCCATTTATTTTGCATTTAATGGCTAAATATCCAAAAGAAAATTATATTAGAATGGTAGCAGTATTTCAAGCAAATCCAAGAAATATTCCAATAAATAGTCGTAATATAATAGAATCATTACCTATTTTACCACGTTTAAGAAATCCTCTAACTATTAATGATATATATATATCTACGATTGAATCTATTGTTACAACGAATGAAAGAACTAAAAGACCATATACAACTACATTACAAGAGATTATTACTGCAAATAATAGAAATCCACTAGGTAGACAAGTTCAAACTATTTTAACCTATTATACAGGAAATGCAGATAATACACAAAACGGTGGTTATTATAAGAAATATTTAAAATATAAAGAGAAGTATATAAAACTATCAAATGCCTTAAATAGAGCATAAATAATATAGTTACTTTTTCAATTTTATAAAAAAATTGAAAAATTCAAATATTTGATAAGCCCATTAATTTTGACTATTATATCGTGAATCAATACACCTAAGTAATAAGTCTCATAAAAGAGGGACTTATAATTAGGGAGTTACTACAAAGCACTTGACGGGGGCCAAAGGTCTTCTTTTTGAGCTTGCGTGGTTTCTCAGTAGAGATTCGCTTTGTATGGATACAACTAAATAATAAGTCTCATAAAAGAGGGACTATTATTTGGGGAGTTACTTCAAGAGCACTTAATGGGGGCCAAAGGTCTTCTTTTGAGCTTGCGGAGTTTCTCTGTTGAAATACAAAGCCTGGAATTGATGCACCTAAGTAATAAGTCTCATAAAAGAGGGACTATTATTTAGGGAGTTACTTCAATAGCACTTGACGGGGGCCAAAGGTCTTCTTTTTGAGCTTGCGGAGTTTCTCAGCTGAAATTTCAGGTCAACTATCCATAAATCTGTTGAGTTACATATGAATACACAGTTATTCATATGGTTATATACAGATGGGATATTAACCCATTGTGGTTAATATCCTAGGAGGTTAGGGAATTAGATTTTAGGGTATTTTAGGGTATTTTAGGGTATTTCGATTGTAGGATTCGGTTCACTTTAAGCTTTTTGAAATGGATACACCTAAATAATAAGTCTCTAAGAGAATATTATTTGGGGAGATACTACAAGAGCACTTAACGGGGGCCAAAGGTCTTCTTTTGAGCTTGCGGAGTTTTCTCAGTTGAAATTTCAAATTAAATTACCATAAATCTGTAAATTTACGTATGAATAACTTTTGTTATTCATATGGTTAGATACAGATAGGATTTAATCACAATGTGGTTAAATTCTAGGTAGCCTTCCTTCCGTTTTTGAATGGATGCACTTAAGTAAAAAATCTCTATGAGAACTACTTAGGGAAATACTACAAGAGCACTTAAAGGGGGCCAAAGGTCTTCTTTTTGAGCTTGAGAAGTATTTCAGCAGAAATTCACTTGCATGAATGGATACACTTAAGTAATAAGTCTTTAAAGAGACTATTATTTAGGGAGTTACTACAAGAGCACTTTACGGGGGCCAAAGGTCTTCTTTTTGAGCTTGCGTAGTTTCTCTGTTGAAATTCATATAAAACTTATGCTGTTGAAGTTATCCATGAAAGGATTTATAACCAGCCTACATACAAAATTACATTATTAAGAACTTAATCCGGGGGCCAAAGGTTTTCTGATTAATTACTCTTAATTTTGTTATTTTGTAAGTAGTATAAAAAAATATGATATTAATTAAAAAAATAATTTGTTTATTTATTATTTTGACTATATTAATATATATTACTTTTATTTATTAATACGTATTACTTTTTTCTTATTTAGTATTCTATGTTACATTTTATTATTTATTATCCTATTATACTTTTCCTTTATTTATTAATCTCTAATACTTTTTATATTTAGTATCATCTATCACTTTTATATTTATTAATATATTTACTATAGATTATTTAATATAGATTATTTAATATCAGCAAAAATTATATAAAAACTATAAAAATAAAATTTACCAAAAATAAATAAG
>JACCDO011336037.1_pt1 | contig 24640 bp, 23 predicted proteins | sample 7446101 | NCBI WGS metagenome assembly JACCDO01 (sample SAMN15323440, study PRJNA562643) | freshwater metagenome | isolation source: river surface water | place: USA:Blue River Watershed | collected 2017-08-16 | reverse complement strand
CATCGAGAAGCTCTCCACCTCGCAGATGGTGGAGCGCGGCGTGATCCAGGTCATGGAGGGGCGGCACTGCTTTGCCCACCTCACGATCGAAGAGAACCTGCTGACCGGCGCCTACACGCGCAAGGATGGCAAGGCGGCAGTGGCGCAGACCCTGGAGAAGGTCTACAACTACGTCCCGCGCCTGAAGACGCGCCGCACCTCGCAGGCCGCCTACACCTCGGGCGGCGAGCAGCAGATGTGCGCCATCGGCCGCGCGCTCATGGCCAACCCCTCGCTGGTGCTGCTGGATGAACCCTCCATGGGCCTGGCGCCGCAGATCGTGGAAGAAGTGTTCGAGATCGTGAAGGACCTCAATGCCAAGGAGAAGGTCACCTTCCTGCTGGCCGAGCAGAACACCAACATGGCGCTGCGCTACGCCAACTACGGCTACATCATGGAAAGCGGGCGCGTGGTGATGGACGGGCCCGCCTCTGACCTCGCCAACAACGAGGACGTCAAGGAGTTCTACCTGGGCGTGGGCGGCGGCGAGCGCAAGAGCTTCAAGGACGTCAAGAGCTACAAGCGACGCAAGCGCTGGCTGGCGTGATGGTGCCTCGGGTGCCGCCTCAGGTGCCGCCGGCGATCGCCCAGAGCGCCGGCAGGTCCAGCACCTCGATCGACCCATAGCCAATCCGCAGGACGCCCGCGTCCTGCATCTCGTGCAGTGCGCGGTTGGCAATCTGGCGCGACACGCCCGACAGCCGTCCGATTTCTTCCTGAGAAATTTCCAGGTGGCGCCGCATCTCGGGGTACAGCTCCGGGTTGAACAGGCTGGCCAGGCAATAGGCCACCTGCGCCTTGGTGTCGTTCAGGCGCAGGCTCTGCACCATGGCGATGAAATGGCCCAGGCGCGCATTGAGCTGTCCGATCAGCCAGCCCGAGAAGGGATGGCTCTCCTGCATCAGGCTCTGGAAGGTGGCGCGCGGCATGAAGGCCACCACGCTGTCGCGGATGGCGACCACGTCGTAGGGCCGCAACTCGCCCTTGATCACCGAGCCTTCGCCCACCCACGAACCCGCGGGCACACCGATGAAGCTGGCGCTCTTGCCGCCCGCGGTGATGGTCTCGATCTTGAGCATGCCCTCGACCACGCCGACCCAGTGGACCGAGGGCGCGCCTCGCGCGCAGACGGTGGCCCCGGCGTCGTAGGCCCGCACCAGCGTCTCACGGTGCACACGCTCGGCCTGGTCTGGCGTCAATCCGGCCATCCAGGGTGAGGTGTCCAGGAACTTGCGAAGCGCTTCGGAATTCACTTCAGGTATCCATCAAGGGGTGCGCGCGATTCTGCCCGAGGCCGGGGCCTGCCCCGCGTCTCCTGCTCCGGGTTGATTCCGGGTTAACCCTGTGTTTGCGTGATCGCGAATTGGTGACGCCATGACAGTATGGTCCGCCCGCTCCCCGTAGATTTAAGGCATGACTGCACCGAATTTCGACGCGCAGGAGCGGCGCGATCCCGCTCAACGCGAAGCGGCCCTGATGGCCGCACTGTCCCGCCAAGTGGCCCATGCCCAGGCGGCGGCGCCCGCCCAGGCCGAGCGTCTGCGCGGGGTGGACGCGGGGGCCATCACCAGCCGCGAAGCCCTGGCCCGCCTGCCCGTGCTTCGCAAGGGCGAGCTGTTGGAGGCGCAGCAGGCCCAGCGCGGCGTCGAGCCCTTCGCCGGCTTTTCCGCCAGCGGCTGGCGCGGCCTGAACACGCCGCGCCGTGCGCGCCGCGTGTTCCAGTCGCCCGGCCCGATCTATGAGCCGCAGGGTGAGGCGCTCGACTCCTTCCGCATGGCCCGTGCCATGCACGCCGCCGGATTTGCCGAAGGCGATTTGATCCACAACGGATTCAGCTACCACCTCACACCCGCCGGGATGATGGTGGAAGGGGGGGCCTTCACTCTCGGATGCTCGGTCTTTCCCGGGGGCGTGGGCAACACCGAGTTGCAGCTGGCGGCGATGGCCGACTTGCGCCCGCAGGGCTACGCCGGCACGCCCAGCTTCCTGAAGATCCTGCTGGAAGCGGCGCAGGCCAAGGACCAGAAGCTGTCGGTCACGAAGGCGCTTTTCAGTGGCGAGGCCTTTCCGCCGTCGCTGCGGGACTGGATGCGCGAGCGTGGCGTCGAGGGCTACCAGTGCTATGCGACTGCCGACGTCGGCCTGATTGCCTACGAAACCCCGGCGCGGGAGGGCCTGGTGCTGGACGAGGACGTGATCGTCGAGATCGTGCGTCCTGGCACGGGCGATCCCGTGCCCGAGGGCGAAATCGGCGAGGTGGTGGTCACGGCGCTCAATCCCGACTACCCCCTGATCCGCTTTGGCACCGGCGACCTGAGCGCGGTCCTGCCGGGGCGCTGCCCCACGGGCCGCACCAACACCCGCATCCGGGGCTGGCTCGGGCGGGCCGACCAGACCACCAAGATCCGCGGCATGTTCGTGCACCCGGGGCAGGTGGCTGAAGTGGCGCGCCGGCATCCGGGCGTGGGACGTGTACGCCTGGTCGTGGAGGGCACCATCGGCGACGAGCGGATGGTGCTGCACGCGGAGACGGCTGCCGCCTCGCCGCAGCTGGAAGAACAGTTGGTCGGGTCGGTGCGTGATGTCACCAAGCTGCGCGGCGAGGTGAAGCTGGTCGCCCCGGGATCGCTGGCGGCCGATGGCAAGGTCATCGACGACCAGCGCAGCTACCAGTAGGCCGCGCAGTAGGCCGCGCAGTAGGCCGCACGCGAGGGCGTCGCGGACCGCCCGCAGGCGCCCGCGTACCCAATACCCGAGCGCCGCACTCCCTCAATAAATGTCCTATTGACAGGACATTAGGAGCAGATCAGGATCGCGCCGTGAAAAGTTCACGCGCCAACCTGCCGCTGCCCAAGTACCACCGGGTCTATCTGGTGCTGCGCCAGCAGCTGGACGAAGGCCGGTTCGCGCAGGGCGTGCCGGGCGAGATGGCCTTGATGGAGTCGTTCGGCGTGTCACGTGTGACCGTTCGGCGCGCCCTCGAGCAGCTTGCCGCCGAGGGCCTGATCACCCGGCACCCGGGCCGTGCCACGCTGCCCACGCGCGCCGCCGCGCCGCCCGCCGACGCGCCCGCGCAAGCCCCGTCCGAAACCCGACTGACCGGCCTCCTCGAAAACCTGGTCAGCATGGGCCTGCGCACCTCGGTGAGTGTGATGGCCCTGGAGACCCTGGCCGCGCCCGAGTCGGTGGCCCAGGCCCTGGGTGTCCCCGCTGGCGACCTCGTGCAAAAGGCCGTGCGCGTGCGCAGCACCCGGGAAGGCCCGTTGTCCCGCATCACCACCTGGGTGCCCCTGTCGGTGGCGCGCCCCTTCAGCCGTCGCGAATTGAGCAAGAAGCCGATCCTGCTGTTGCTCGAGGAGGACGGCGTCAAGGTCGGCCGCGCCGAACAGACCCTCACCGCGGTCCTGGCCGATGCCGAATCGGCCCACCAGCTCGATGTTCCGATCGGCGGCCCGCTGCTCGCGGTGCGCCGCCTGATCTACGACGACAAGGACCGCCCGGTGCAATGGCTGCATGGCCTGTACCGGCCGGATCGCTACGAATACCAGATGCAGCTGTCTCGCGTCGGCAGCATCGATGCCAAGGTTTGGGTCAGTAAAGAGTTGTCAGCTCAGTTTCACTAATGAAGGAGAACACCATGAGCACTCGTCGCCACTTCATCTCGCAAACTGCCGCCGGTGCCACCGCGCTGGCCTTCCCGCTGGTGGGCGGGGCGCAGCCCAAGACGGTCAAGGTGGGCGTGCTGCACCCGGTCACCGGTGCGCTCGCCTATTCCGGGCAGCAGTGCCGCCTCGGCGCCGAACTGGCCATCGAGGACATCAACAAGACCGGCATCAAGTCGCTGGGCGGCGCCAAGATCGAGGCCCTGCTGGCAGACGCACAGTCCACTCCGCAGGCCGGCGTGGCCGAGATCGAGAAGATCAACGAAGCCGGCGCCAGCGCGGTGGTCGGCGCCTTCGCCTCCGCCATCTGCCTGGCCACCACCCAGGCCGCCGCCAAGTACAACCTGCCGCACGTGGTGGACGTGGGCGTGGCCGACCAGATCGTGGAGCGGGGCCTGAAAAACACCTTCCGCTTCGGCCCCGGCTACCGCAAGTGCGCCGAGGTGGCCGTCGCCAACCTGCACGTGCTGAACACCGCCGCCGGCAAGCCCGCCCGCACCGTGATGATCATCCACGAGGAATCGCTGTTCGGTACCGGCACCGCCAACCTGCTTTCGCGTGAGCTCCCGGGCTACGGCTACGAAGTGAAGGAAGTGATCAAGCACGCCAACCCCACGCGTGACTTCAACAACATCGTGCTGCGCATGAAGGCGGTGAACCCGGACATCGTCATCCCCGCCAACTACTACAACGAGTACGCCCTCCTGGTGCGCACCATGCAGCAGCAGAAGGTCACCCCCAAGGCCATCTACTCGGTGCTGGGGGGCGCGGCCTCGCAGTACAAGTTCGTCAAGGAATTCCCGGACGCGTCCAACGGCATCATCGACTGCAACCACTGGTTCAATCCGCGTGACAAGCGCAGCGCCGAACTGAAAAAGCGTGTCGAGGCCAAGGGCCAGTTCTTCAGCTATGAGGTGTTCATGACCTATACGGCCATGCGCCTGCTGGGGGATGCGATCGAGCGTGCCAAGTCCACCGACCGGGCCGCCATCATCGCAGCGCTGGAGTCCAGCACCTTCGCCGATCACATCATGCCGTACGGTGCGACCAAGTTCGTCAACGGACAGAACACCGGCGCGCAGCCCCTGATGACGCAGGTGCAGAAGAACGACATCAAGGTGATCATCCCGCGCGACTACCGCGAAGTCGAACCGATCTTCCCGCTCAAGGCCTGATCGAGGCGGCTTGCGGCAGATGTTCGAACTGTCCATCCTGTTCCCTGCGGTCCTCAACGGACTGACCACCGGCGCGGTCTACGCGCTGGTGGCCCTGGGGCTGACGCTGATTTACGGCGTACTGCACATCATCAACTTCGCGCATGGCGCGGCGCTGATGATGGCCTTGTACGGCGTGTACTACCTGCGCCAGTCCCTGGGGATCGACCCCTACCTCGCCTTGCCGCTGATGGTGCCGGCCATGTTCGTGGCCGGCTATCTGCTGCAACGGGGGGTGATCGAGCGGGCGAGCCACGGGAAGGACGAGAACATCCTGCTGGTGACCCTGGGCATCTCCATCGTGCTGGAGAACGTGGCGTTGCTGGCGTTCCGCTCGGACACGCGCACCATCGACACCGCCTACACCCTCAGTACGGTCCCGATTGCCGGCGCCATGATCGCCCTGCCCAAGGTGGTGGCCTTCGGCGGGGCGGTGCTGACTTCCTTGGTGCTGCTCTGGATCATGGTGCGCACCGACCTGGGCCGTGCGATCCGCGCCGTGGCCAAGGAGAAGCAGGGCGCGCGTCTCATGGGCATCCACGTCGAACATGTCTACGCCATGAGCTTCGGCATCGGCCTGGCCTGCCTGGGTGCGGCGGCGTGCTTCCTGCTGCCAGCCTATTACGTGAACCCGCAGGTCGGCAACGGCTTCGTGCTGGTGGCCTTCACCATCGTCGTCCTGGGAGGCATGGGCAGCTTTGCGGGCGCCTTGCTCGGGGGCTTCCTGATCGGGGTGGTCGAGTCGCTCGGCGGCCTGTGGTTCGGTGAATCGCTGGGTCAGATCGGCATCTTCCTGATCTTCATCGCGGTACTGCTGCTGCGGCCGCAGGGGCTGTTCGGGGCGAAGGCATGAAGCGTGACCTGTCCTTGATCGCGCTTTTTGCGCTGCTGGTCGCGTGCATCCCCCTGGCCACGTCCTCGGGTGTGGTCCTCAATTTTGTGATGATGGTGCTCTATGGCGCCCTCATGGCTCAGGCCTGGAACCTGCTGGGGGGCTACGGTGGCCAGTTCTCCTTCGGCCATGCGCTGTTCTTCGGCACCGGGGCCTACGTGCAGGCCATCGCGCAGATGCAGTGGGGCCTGAATCCCTGGCCCGCGCTGGCGCTGGCCATGGCCCTGTCGGCCGGCGTGGGCCTGTTCGTCGGATCCCTCACCTTCCGCTACGGCCTGAAGGGTTCCTACTTCGCCCTGGTCACCCTGGCCTTCGCCGAGGTGTTCCGCGTGGTGGCCCTGTCGGTGCCCTTCACCGGCGCCGGGGTCGGGCTGATGCTGCCCCTGCGTGAAGGCGCGGGCAATATGCAGTTTGGCGGCCGTGCCGGTTTCATCTGGCTGGCGCTGGGCCTGCTGGTGCTGGCCCTGGTGATCACCGCCTGGATCCGCCACTCGCGCTTCGGCGCCTGGCTGCAGGCCGTGCGTGACAACGAGGATGCGGCGCGCGCCATCGGCGTCGACCCCTTCCGCGTGAAGCTGGGCGCCATCGGCCTGTCCGGCGGTCTGATGGGGGCGTCGGGCGCGTTCTATGTGCAGGTGTTCCAGTACATCGACCCGGCCATCGGCTATGGCTCGCACGCCTCGGTGGAGGCCCTGGTGGCGGCCATCGTGGGCGGGCTGGGCACCTTGTGGGGGCCGCTGCTCGGGGCCGCCACGCTGCACTTGCTGGCAGATCTCACGCGCAACCTCTTTGGCAACCTGCCGGGTATCAACATGATCATCTACGGCTGCGTGCTGGTGGTGATCGTCATGTTCGCGCCGCGCGGCGTCGGCGGCATCGGCCGTTCGGTGGTCGCGGTGTGGCGGGCCCAGAAAAGCAAGGGTGCGGCGCACGGACAGGAGGGCCAGCCATGACGGAGATGCTGCGCCTGTCCGGTGTGTCCAAATCCTTCGGCGGCCTGCGTGCGGTGCAGGACGTGAGCCTGACCCTGCCACAGGGGCAGCTGAGCGCGCTGATCGGACCCAACGGCGCGGGCAAGACCACGCTGTTCGCGCTGATGTCGGGGTTCATCACGCCGGACACCGGGCGTGTCGAACTCGAGGGGCAGGACATCACCGGAGAACCCCCGCACCGCAACGCGCGCCGGGGCATGACCCGCACCTTCCAGATCGTGCAGCCTTTTGCCGCACAGACCGTGAGAGAGAACATCGCGGTGGGCGCGCACCTGCACTGCGCGGACCGCGCCGAGGCGCTGGCCCAGGCCGAGGCCGTGGCGCGTCGCGTCGGCCTGGCGCCGCTACTGGACAAGCCGGCGGGTGACCTGACCGTGGCGGGCCGCAAACGCCTGGAGCTGGCGCGCGCGCTGGCTTCCAAGCCGCGCCTGCTGCTGCTCGACGAGGTGCTGGCCGGCCTGAACCCGCAGGAGATCGGCGAGATGCTGCCCGTGGTGCGTGGCATCGCCGACGAGGGGATCACGGTCCTGATGATCGAACATGTGATGCAGGCGGTGATGAACCTGGCTTCGCATGTCTGGGTGCTGGCCCAGGGCCAGCTGATCGCGCAGGGCGCGCCGCAGGAGGTGACGCGCGACGCGCGGGTGATCGAGGCCTACCTGGGCCACGGGACGGCCAAGCGCCTGGCGGGCGCGGGAGGCCAGGCATGACCGCCCCCCTGCTGGAAGTCAAGGGCCTGCGCAGCGGCTATGGCGCCGTCGAGATCCTGCGCGGCGTCGATCTGGTGGTGCACCCGGGCGAGATCATCGCCCTGCTCGGAAGCAACGGGGCCGGCAAGTCCACATTCAACAACACGCTGTGCGGCATCGTGCCCGCGCGCGCGGGCACGATCACCTTCGATGGCCGGCCGCTGGTGGGCACGCACTACCGCGAGATCGTGCAGGCGGGCCTGATCCAGGTGCCGGAGGGGCGCCGCGTCTTCCCCAACCTGTCCGTGCTGGAGAACCTGGAGCTCGGAAGTTTTGCCCGCGCCCGCGAGCGGCGTGCGCAGAACCTGGAGCGGGTCTTCGCCATCTTCCCGCGCCTGAAGGAGCGCCTCACGCAGCTGGCCGGCACCATGAGCGGTGGCGAGCAGCAGATGCTGGCCATCGGCCGGGGCCTGATGGCGGAACCGCGCCTCTTGATCCTGGATGAACCCTCGCTGGGCCTGTCGCCGCTGCTGGTCGAGGAAATGTTCGGTCTCATCGCGCGCCTGCACGAACAGGGCCTGGCCATCCTGCTGGTGGAACAGAACGTGGGGCAGTCGCTCGAGATCGCCCAGCGTGCCTACGTGATGGAAAACGGCGCCATCGAATTTTCCGGTCTGCCCGGCGAGTTGCTGGCCAGCGACCGGCTGCGTCGCGCCTATCTGGGCCTGTGAGCGGGTCTGCGCTGGCTTGCCGCACCGACGCCTGATGACTGGACCATGACGATGCCGTCCGCCCCCATGACCCTGGCCCAGAAGCTGGTGGCCCGCGCCGCCGGTCGTGCCCACGTCACCCCTGGCGAGGTGGTGACCTGCCGGGTCGATCTGGCCATGTTCCATGACTCCTCCGGACCGCGTCGCCTCAAGCCGATGCTGGAGGACCTGGGCGCGAAGATCTGGGACCCCTCCCGCGTGGTACTGGTCATGGACCACTATGTGCCCGAACGGGATGACGAATCGCGCCGTATCGTGCGCATTGCGCGCGAGTGGGCACGTGACGAACGCCTGCCCCATGTCTACGACAGCCAGGGCATCTGCCATGTGGTGGTGCCCCAGCACGGACATATCCGACCCGGCATGTTCTGCGTCGGCGGCGATTCGCACTCGCCGACCGGTGGCGCCTTCGGGGCCTACATGTTCGGCATCGGCAGCACCGAGATGCTGGGTGTGGTGGTGACCGGCGAGATCTGGCTGCAGGTGCCGCGCACCCTGGCCCTGGACTGGTCCGGCCGCCTGTCTCCCGGCGTGACGGCCAAGGACATGATGCTGCACATGATCGGCCGTTTCGGCATGAACGGCGGTGCCTACCAGGCGGTGGAGTTCCGCGGCGAGGCGGTGCGCACGCTGTCCATGAACGAGCGCATGACCCTGTCGAACATGAGCGCCGAGCTGGGCGCGCAGGCGGGCCTGGTGGCGCCCGACGAGGTGACCCTGGACTGGCTGCAGGCGGCGGGCGTGGACGCGTCGGCGCTGGGTGATCTGTCGCACTGGCGCACCGACGAGGGCGCACCCATGGAGCGGCATGTCTTCGATGCTGCATCGCTGGCGCCCCAGGTGGCGGCGCCGCACAGCCCCGCCAACGCCGGGGATGTCTCCCGCCACGAAGGGACGGCCATCGATGTGGCCTACCTCGGAGCCTGCACCGGGGCCAAGATCGACGACCTGCGCGCCGCAGCCTCGCTCCTGCGCGGACGGCGCGCCGCCCCGGGCGTACGCCTGATCGTCGCGCCCGCCAGCGCCCGGGACCAGGCGCAGGCCGAGCGCGAGGGCCTGATGCAGGTGCTGCGTGACGCGGGCGCCGAGGTGGGGGCCACGGCCTGCGGGGCCTGCGCGGGCTATGGCGATTCGCTGTCCCAGGCCCGCACGGTCATTTCCAGCACGGCGCGCAATTTCCGTGGCCGCATGGGATCGGCGGACACCGGTGTCTACCTGGCATCGCCCTGTACGGTGGCGGCCTCCGCAGTGGCCGGCCGCATCTGCGATCCGCGCGACATGATGGCAGGAGCCGCTGCATGAACGCCCGGGTACCCCACGAAGACCTGCGCTGGCCGGAGACGGCGTCGCACCGTGTCTGGCGCCTGGGCGCTGACGTGGACACCGATGTCCTGGCCCCTGGCGCCTACATGAAGCTGGGCATCGAGGGCATCGCCCCCCATTGCCTGGAGGCGCTGCGGCCCGAGTTTGCCCGTGAGGTGCGTGCCGGCGATGTGATCGCCGCCGGCCCGGGCTTTGGCATCGGTTCCTCGCGTGAACAGGCGGCCGGTGCGCTGCGTCACCTGGGCGTGGCCGCTGTCATCGCGCCGTCCTACAGCGGCCTGTTTTTCCGCAATGCCTTCAACCTGGGCCTGCTGCTCCTGACCTGCCGCGAGGCCGAGACCCTGGCTGAAGGTGAGCCGGTCCGCCTGGACCTGCATACCGCAGGCGCGCCTGCCGTGGTGGCCGCCGACGGCCGCCGCCTGGCCTGCGAGCCCGTACCCGATTTCCTGCTGGCGATGGTGAACGCCGGCGGCCTGTTCCATCTTTTGCGTGAACGCATTCCCTCTAAGACTTTGGAGACCTCATGAGCCAACCCCTGTATGACCTCTTGATCAAGAACGTGCGCGTCGTGCGCCCCCACGGCAACGTGGTGCATGCGGGCGACATCGCCATCGCCAACGAGCGGGTGGTGAAGGTCGCCCCCGGCATCGACGTCACGCAGGCCAAGAAGGTCTACGACGGCAAGGGCCGCCTGGCCTTCCCGGGCGTGGTCGATGCCCACATGCACAGTGGCATCTACTCTCCGCTGGACGAGGATGCCGTGACCGAGAGCAAGGCGGCCGCCATGGGGGGCGTCACCTCCAGCCTGAACTACTTTCGCACCGGCCAGTACTACCTGAACAAGGGCGGCCCCTACGCCAAGTTCTACCCCGAGGTACTGAAGATTTCCAAGGGTCGTTTCCATGTGGACTACGGCTTCCACCTGGCGCCCATGGACCGCAAGCACATCGAGGAGATTCCGATGCTGATCGAGAAGCATGGCGTGTCCAGCTTCAAGATCTTCATGTTCTACGGCTCGCACGGCCTGCATGGCGCGTCGAACTCGCAGAAGGAATTCCTGATGATCGGCGAGGACGAGCGCTACGACCTCGCGCATTTCGAGTTCATCATGCGCGGCATCCAGGCGGCTCGCGAGCAGATGCCGGACAAGGCCAGCCAGATCTCGCTGTCCCTCCACTGCGAGACCGCCGAGATCATGACCGCCTACACCAAGCTGGTGGAAAAGGACAAGTCGCTCAAGGGCCTGGCCGCCTACAGCGCCTCGCGGCCTCAGCACTCGGAGGGCCTCGCGGTGTTCATCGCCAGCTACCTGGCCAACGAGACCGCACTGCCCAATATCAACCTGCTGCATCTGAGTTCGCGCAAGGCGGTGCAGGCCGCGATGATGATGGCCGATGTCTTCCCGCACATCGACTTCAAGCGCGAGGTCACCATCGGTCACCTGATGCTGGACATCACTTCCAAGGCGGCTGAACTCGCCAAGGTGAACCCGCCGATCCGCCCGCGCGAAGACGTGGAATTCCTCTGGCAGGCCCTGCTGGAAGGCGAACTGGACTGGGTGGTGTCCGACCACGCCTGCTGCCGTCAGGAGATGAAGGTCCCCAAGCGCTATTTCGGCAACATCTGGATGGCCAAGAGCGGCTTTGGCGGCACCGAGTACCTGCTGCCCTCGCTGGTGTCCGAAGGCACGCGACGCGGCATGGGCTACAACCACATGGCCCGCGTGCTGTCGTGGAACCCGGCGCAGCGCTACGGCCTCAACCACAAAGGTGACATTGCCGAGGGTTTCGACGCCGACGTGGTGCTGGTCGACCCGAACCACACCTGGACCATCCACGCCAAGGACTCGCCGTCCACCCAGGGCTACACGCCTTTCGAGGGGCTGGAGCTGTCGGCGCATGTTGACGCCACCTTCCTGCGTGGCAAGCTGATTTACGAGGACGGACAGATCCTGGGTAAGCCCAGTGGCCAGTACCTGCACCGTCCGACGGCCTGAGGCCGCGGCCTGGCGTGAACGCCCTGCGCGCACCGACATGACCGCCGCCACTCCCGACCGGTCGAACGTCGCCTCAGGCGAGGAGGCCCGCGAGCCCCGCGTGCTGCCTGCGTCGGCGCTGGCCCCCGACGTGCCGCAGGTGCCGGTGGCCATCGTGGGCGCAGGCGCCTGCGGCCTGATGACAGCCATTGCCTTGCGCGACGCAGGGATCGAGTGCGCCGTGCTCGAACGCGATGCGCGTCCGGCTGGCTCCACCGCCCTGTCCTCGGGGTTCGTGCCGGCGGCGGGCACGCAGGCGCAGCGTGCGGCGGGCATCGACGACCATCCCCAGCGCTTCGCCCAGGACATCCAGGCCAAGGCCAAGGGCCGGGCTGCTGTCCACCTCGTCACCGCTTACACCGAGGCCATCGCCCCGGCGCTGGACCGCCTGGCGCAGCGCCATGGCATCGAGATGCGGGTGCTTGATGGCTTCCTCTACCCCGGACACAGTGCGCACCGCATGCATGCCACGCCCGAGAAGACGGGCGCGTCCCTCATCGCGCAGCTGGAGCGCGCGGCCGAGGCCGCTGGTGCGATGTTGCTGACGCAGGCCACCGTGCGAGAGTTGTACGTCGATGACGCCCGACGCGTGGTCGGCCTTGGCTTTTACCGGCCGGACGGCCTGTGCGAACAATTGGCCTGCGGCCTGCTGGTCTTGGCCTGCAACGGTTTTGGTGGCAACAGCGCAATGGTCGAAGAACTCCTGCCCGAGATGCGCGGCGCCACCTTTGGCGGCCATGTGGGCAATGATGGCAGCGCGATCCGCTGGGGCCGCCAGCTGGACGCCCGCCTGGCCGACCTCACGGGTTACCAGGGCCACGGGTCCTGGGTCGTGCCGCATGGCATCCTCATGACCTGGGCGGTCATGGCCGAGGGCGGGATCCAGCTCAATGCGCAGGGCAAGCGTTTTCACGACGAGACCGAGGGCTACTCCGAGGCGTCGGTGCGCGTGCTGCAACAGCCCGGACAGGTCGCCTGGAACGTGTTCGATGACCGCCTGCTGGCGCTGGCGCGCGGCTTTCCGGACTTCCAGCAAGCCGAGGCTGCAGGCGCCCTGCGCACCGCGGCGGACAAACCGTCGCTGGCCCGCCTGATCGGCTGCCCGGTCCTTGCGCTGGACTCCGCCCTGGATCGCTTCCAGCCTCCGTACCACGCGGTCAAGGTCACCGGCGCCCTGTTTCACACTCAGGGCGGGCTGGACATCGACGCGCAGTGCCGCGTCCTCGATGGCCGCGGGCAGCCGCTGCCGAACCTGCTGGCCGCCGGCGGGGCCGCGCGCGGGGTCTCGGGGGATGCGGTTTGGGGCTACCTCTCGGGCAACGGCCTGCTCAGTGCGATTGCCGGCGGATGGATCGCGGCCCGCACCGCAGCGGCGACCTTGCCTGCAGCCGCGGGCGACGCGGGTGGATCCGCGCGGGATATCACATGAACCTCAAGCAACGACTTTCGGATCCCCGCGTGCTCCTCGCGCCGGGTGTGTATGACGCCCTGAGCGCGCTGGTTGCCGAACAAAGCGGTTTCGAGGCCCTGTACCTCTCGGGGGCGTCGATCGCCTACACCCGCCTGGGCCGCTCCGACATCGGTCTGACGACCCAGACCGAAGTGGCCGACACGCTGGCGCGCATCACTGAGCGGGTGAACCTGCCGGTGATCGTGGACGCCGACACGGGGTTCGGCAATGCCCTGAACACCCAGCGCACCGTGCGTGAATTCGAGCGCGCGGGTGCCGCCATGATCCAGTTGGAGGACCAGACCTTCCCCAAGCGCTGCGGCCACCTGGAGGGCAAGGGCGTAGTGCCGGTGGGCGAGATGTGCGGCAAGCTGCGCGCGGCCCTGGATGCGCGGCGCAGTGACCAGACCCTGGTCCTCGCACGGACCGACGCGGTGGCGGTGGAGGGCTTTGACGCCGCGATGGAACGCGCGGAGCGTTACCTCGAGGCGGGTGTCGATGCGCTGTTCATCGAAGCGGTGCGCACGCCCGAGCAGATGGATGCAGCCTGCGCGCGCTTTGCCCGCCGCATTCCGATGCTGGCGAACATGGTGGAGGGGGGCAAGACCCCCGTGCAATCGGCCGCCGAACTCGGGGAGCGGGGTTATCGCATCGTGATCTTCCCTGGCGGCACCGCACGCGCGGTGGCACACACCCTGCAGCGGTATTACGGGCAGCTGCACGCCGACGGAACGACGGCCGCGATGAAGGACCGCATGCTGGATTTCGACGGCCTCAATCGCGTCATCGGCACGCCTGAACTCATGGCACAGGGGCGCCGCTACGACGCGGGCTGAGGGCTATCCCTGTTGCTCTTCGTCCAGGGCGGCCACAGACTGCCGTCATCCCCCCTTTGTTGAACCCCTGGAGTTTCCATGCCCAAGGCCTACTGGATCACGACCTACCACGCCATTCATGACGAAGCGGCCCTTGCCGCCTATGCCAAGCTGGCCGCACCGGCCCTCACGGCCTCGGGCGGAAAGTTCATCGTGCGTGGCATGCCGCAACTGGCCAAGGAGGCCGGCAAGCTGATGCGAGTCGTGGCGCTCGAGTTCGAGAGTGTCGCCGCGGCCCAGGCGGCCTACGAGAGCCCGGCCTACAAGGAGGCCCTGGTGGCCCTCGGCGAAAACGCCGTGGTGCGGGATATCCGGATCATCGAGGGGCTCTGAGGGCCTGGGTGCCGTATGGGCGGAGGCCGGCGCCTCAACTCCACAGCCGCCGCGGCATCGGCGGTGCACGCCTGGCGTGTGCCGCGTTGAGGAACAGGCAGTAGATCCCGAGCAGGCGCAGCCCGATCAGGGCGGTCATGGCCTGTGTCGGCGCGTCCTTCATGAACTGGTAGACGTTGAAATAGTCCATGACCAGGGTCATCAGGGCCGCCGAGAAAAAGCCGATGGCGACTTTCTCGAAATGCCAATCACGCAGGTAGGCGTAGAGGTACACGCAGGTGCCAACCACCAGGAACCAGCCCCGCTGGTGGAAGTAGCGGGCCATCTCGCCTTCGCCGCGCGCGGCGATGTCGTAATTGCCGGCGGCGATGTCCGGGAACAGCAGCAGCTTGGCCGCGTAGCCCATGACCACGGCCAGCAGGAACACCATGCGGTACTTGAACCACCGGTCGGCCTGCGCAGCCTGCGGCGCACGCCATGCCGACAGGGAGTCGAGTTCGTTCTGCGACAAGAGCGGGGTGTTCTTCTTCAGGTCGGCCATGGTTGGCTCAGAGATGATGAATCGATATTAAAGTACGCTTAAATAGAATTTGTCTAGCGTTTTTATGTATTTTTGTGTGTTTCCAGATCAATGAGAAACACCATTCCGGCGCGGTTTTTGCGTGGTCTGATGTGAAAGATCGAAAGTTGGTGCGGGTTTGTCCCGTCTGGTCGATGGTCCGCACCTGTATACGATCTGACAGAGTTTTGTATACACATCCACAGGAGCCCCCCATGACCGCGCCCGACACGACCACCACCGCCTCGTCCTCCCGCCGCACCTTCGTCCAGGGCCTGGGCCTGGCCCTCGCGGGCGCCAGCAGCCTGCCCGCCCTGGCGCAGGCCAATGAAGTCAAGGTCGGCTTCCTGCTGCCTCTGACCGGCTCCTTCGCCGAATCCGGCCAGTTGATCAAGATGGCCGTCGAGATGGCCATCGAGGAGATCAACGCCAGCGGTGGCATCAAGTCCCTCAAGGGCGCCAAGCTGGTAGGCGTGTTCGGCAACTCCACCAGCGTGGACGAGGCCAATACCGAAACCAACCGCATGATCTCGCGTGACAAGGTCTCGGCCATCGTCGGCGCGTATTCCTCGGGCGCCACCATCTCCAGCACCGTGATCGCCGAGCGCAACAAGGTCCCTTACCTGGTGCCCAACGCCCTGGCCGACGAGATCACCGCGCGCGGCCTGAAGTTCGTGTTCAAGACCGTGCCGCACTTCTCGCAGTACGCGATCAACTCCGGCGAGCTGGTGCGCCAGCTCAGTGGCGGCAAGGCCAAGACCTTCGCCCTGGTGCGGGAGAACAACTTCTTCGGCAACGTGGTGTCCCGCGAATTCACCAAGCACATGCCGGCCTTCGATCTGAAGATGACGAAGGACAACGTCTTCCCGACCAACCCCACCACCTTCGAGGACGTGATCCTGTCCCTCAAGCGTGACAACCCCGATGTGGTCTTCGCCGCGGGCGAGCCGTCCTCCATCACCCTCCTGTTCAAGCAGCTGGCCGAACTGAAGTACTGGCCCAAGATGGGATGGGTGGGGCTGGGCGGCGGCTACACCAACCCCACCACCTGGTCCAACCTGGGCAAGCTCGGTGACGGCGTGATCGTGATCAACGACTGGTTCCCCGACATGAAGCTGCCTGGCTCCAAGGAGACCAACGAGCGTTTCAAGAAGCGCTCGGGCGGCAAGGACATGCTGGGCAACGCCAACACCACCTACGCGGGCGTCCACATCCTGCGCGCTGCGCTGGAAAAGGCCGCTTCCACCGACGGCACCGCCATCCGCGACGCGCTGGCCAGCCTGGACCTGGTCCTGGGCCCGCAGACCTTCATGTACGAGCGCGTGAAGTTCGACAGCACCGGCTTCATGCCCCGCACCACCATGGTGGCGGCGCAGGTCACCTCGGGCGGTTCCAAGGTGATCTGGCCCTCGGCCTACCAGACCACCAAGCCGGTCTGGCCTGTCACCCGCTGATACGTCTCCGCACGGCGGCGCGCGCGTGGCGTGCGCCGCTATCGCCCCCCGGCACGGTCAAGGTGCCGAAGGAGCGTCCCTGCCGCTCTCATTGAAGGTTTCACTTGTCCCTTGATGTCGTTCTCCAGGCTGTCCTGCTCGGGCTGCTGCAGGGAGGCGTGTACGCGCTCGTTGCGTGCGGTCTCACCCTGATCTACGGGGTGATGAAGATCGTCAACTTCGCCCACGCCGAATTCCTCACGCTGGGCATGTACCTGGCCATGACCGCCTTCCAGCTGGGCGCCTCGCCCTATGCGGTGGCGGTGCTGATCTTCGCGCTGGTGGCGATCCTGGGCGCGGGCCTGCAAAGCCTGTTGATCCGCCCGGCGCTGGTGCATCCGCAGATCAACCAGATGCTGATCACCATTGGCCTGTCGACCATGATGATCGGCGCGATGCAATTGATCTGGGGTCCGAACAACCAGGTGCTCAAGCTCGAATGGAGCGGCGAGGCCCTGGAGGTCTGGGGTGTGCGTCTGACCTATGTGCGCGTGATCTCCTTCGTCGCAGCGGCCGCCATGGCGGCTGCAGCCTGGTGGTTTCTCAAGCACACCCGTACCGGCATGGCCATGCGCGCCGCGTCGCAGAACCCCCAGGCCGCGCGCCTCATGGGGATCGACGTGATGAAGGTGAACATGATCACCTTCGGCGTGGGCACCGGCCTGGCGGCCCTGGCGGGCGTGCTGATCGCGCCCGCCTTCTTCGCCAACCCCACCTTCGGCACCGACTACTTCATTCTCCCGGCCTTCGTGATCGTGGTGCTGGGCACCATGGGCAACTTCGCGGGGGCGTTGATCGGCGGGCTGATCATCGGTGTGGCCGAGGGCGTGGGTGGCCTGCTGCTCGGGCCGGCCCTGCGCCAGCTGGTCAGCCTGCTGCTGTTCGTCGTGGTGTTGCTGTTCCTGCCCAAGGGTCTCTTCAAGGGCAAGGTGTCATGAAGAAATTCCTCTCTGAATGGACCAACTGGCAGGTCGTCGTGGCCCTGGCCTTCGTCCTGGCCTGCGGCGTGGGCGGCAGCTTCGTGCAGTCCGATTACTTTCTGCAGGTGATGGTGCTGGCTGCGATCTATGCCGCCATCGGCACCGCCTGGTCGATCGCAGGTGGCCTGTCGGGGCTGCTGCTCCTGGGGTACATCAGCTTCTTCGGGGCGGGCGCCTACCTGGACGGCTTGCTCTTTACCAAGGCGGGTATCAACCCCTGGCTCTGCATCGTGCTGTCCTTTTTCTCGGCGGCGCTTCTGGCCTGGCTGATCTCGCTGGTGACGCTGCGCTTTGGCCTCGCCGAAGACTACTTCGCGATGTTCACCGTGGCCCTCTCGCAGGTACTGAAATACATCCTGCTCAATTGGGACTACGCGGGCGGCGCGACGGGCATCTACCTCACCGTGGTGGAAGACAACTTCTGGACCCTGAGCTTCATCGATCGCAAGCCTTACCTCTACATCGCGCTGGTGATGCTCGCGGTGGTGATCCTGGTCAATTACGCAGTGCAGAAATCGCGACTGGGCTATTACCTGGCTGCCGTGCGGGAAAACGACCAGGCCGCCGAGGCCCTGGGCATCAACATCCGCAAGGTCAAGACGCAAGCCATGATCATCAGCGGGGGCCTGGCGGGCAGCATCGGCGCGTTCTACACGCAGTTCGCCACCTTCATCGACCCCAAGCAGGTGTTCAGCCTGGCCACCAACTTCGAGATGCTGCTGGGGCCGGTGCTCGGTGGGCGCCTGTCCATCATCGGGCCGGTGTTCGGTGCATCGTTTCTCAAGCCCACGCAGGACTTCCTGCGTGGCTGGATGGGGGGCGATGCCGACGCCCTGTATCTGATTCTGTACGGCGGCGTGCTGGCCATCGGCATCCTGCTGCTGCCCAAGGGCGTGGCCCACTATGTGCAGATGTGGCATCGCCGGCGCTATGCGTCGGGTGGCGCAGGAGACGCAAAATGAGCCAGGACCTGCTGGTCGTCAAGAACCTGGTCAAGCGCTTTGGCGGCCTGACCGCGGTGGACCACGTGAGCTTCGAGGTGGCGCCCGGGCGCATCCTGGGCGTGATCGGGCCCAACGGCTCGGGCAAGACCACCCTCTTTGCCAACGTCTCGGGCTTTCAGACGCCCGAGGAGGGCGAGGTGATCTTCAACGGGCAGCCGATCACCGGCCTGCGCCCCTCGGAGATCTGCTCGCGCGGTATCGCCCGTACCTTCCAGATCGTGCAGCCGTTTGCAGGCCTGAGCGTCTTTGACAACGTGGTCACTGGCGCCCTGCGTGGCGGGCGCACGCAGCTGGACGAAGCCAAGGAGCGCGCAGCGCAGGTGATCGCGCTGTGCGGTCTGACCCCCGTGTCCAGCCAGCTGGCGGGAGCCTTGCCGATCGCAGGCCGCAAGCGCCTCGAAGTGGCGCGTGCCCTGGCCACCCAGCCCAAGCTGTTGCTGCTCGATGAAGTGATGGCCGGCCTGCGCCCGACCGAGGTGGACCAGGCGGTGGAACTGGTATTCGCGATTCGCGACAGCGGCATCACCGTGATCCTGGTCGAACACCTGATGCGGGCCGTGATGGCCCTGTGCGAGGAATTGATGGTGCTGCAGCAAGGCAAGCTGATCGCCCGCGGCGAGCCGCGCGCGGTCTGCGACCTGCCCGAGGTGGTGCGTGCCTATTTCGGCGAAAGCGCCAAGGCTGCGGCCTGAGGATACGAGACGATGCTTGAAATCCGTAATTTGCAGGCCCGCTACGGCGAGATGACCGCCCTGTGGGGCGTGGACCTGCGCATCGCCCAGGGCGAGTTCGTGGCCGTGGTCGGCCCCAACGGCGCGGGCAAGTCCACCCTGATCAACGCGATCTCGGGCCTGGTGGACGTGCCCGAGGGAGAGGTGCGCTTTGACGGCCAGGTGATCCCGGCCAGCGCCGAGGCGCGCGTGCGGGCCGGCATCATCCAGTGCCCCGAGGGGCGCAAGCTCTTTCCCGAGATGACGGTCGAAGAGAACCTGATGATCGGCGCCTACGCGCGGTCCGACCGCGACGCGGTGGCGCGCGACCTGGAGGCCATGTTCCTGCAGTTCCCCATCCTGCGCGAGCGGCGCCAGCAGATCGCCAGCACCATGTCGGGCGGGCAGCAGCAGATGGTCGCCATCGGCCGCGCCCTCATGGCCAAGCCGCGGCTGTTGATGCTGGACGAGCCCTCACTGGGCCTGGCGCCCATCGTGGTGAACGAGGTGTTCGAGCTGTTGCAGCGCATTCACCACGAGGGCATGACCATCCTGCTGGTCGAACAGAACGTGGTGCAGACCCTGGAGATCGCCGACCGCGCCTACGTGCTGGAAAACGGCCGCATCGGCCTGGAGGGGCCGGCGCGCCAGGTGCTGGAGAACCCGCACATGAAGGCGGCGTACCTGGGGCATTGACCGCGACGCCTCGGTGCTTACCAACGAAAAAGCCTGGGAAACCCCAGGCTTTCGTATCGGATTGGTGCCGGTGAGATGAATCGAACACCCGACCTTCTCATTACGAATGAGCTGCTCTACCGACTGAGCTACACCGGCAACCGAAGCCAAAGATTATAGCGGTGCCCCCGCACCGCCCGTTCGGGCCCTGCCCGAACGGCTCAGGCAGCCTGGATCGGGCGCCCCCCGGTGCTAAGGTCATTCGCGAGGGGGGAATGGCATGCCGCAACGACTGCCCGAAGACCGTTGCCGCCGGGGCAACTTCATCACGGTACCCGCGCCTGCCGCTTCGGCTCACCTGGATGCGTTCATGCCGGTGTTCGCCCAGGCCACCGGCCTGACGCTGGACTCGCCGGCCGACCTGTACGCCGCCAGCGTGACCCACTGGCGCACCTTCTGGCGGTGCCTGGCCGCCTGGGCAGGTCCGGACCTGGGGTGGTCGGGCTCCCTGGATCCGGTGTGTGAGGGCCAGGACTGCGAACGCGCGCAGTTCTTCCCGGCGCTGCGCCTGAACTACGCGGCCAGCCTGCTCAGTCCGCATATCGCGCCGGACGAGGCGTACGCGCTCACCGACTGCCGTGTGGACGGCACGCGCACCCGTTGGACACGAGGCGCGCTGCGTGCCGAGGTGGCGCGCGTGGCTGACGCCCTCTCCAGCCTGGGCATCAGGGAGGGCGACCGGGTGGTGGCCCTGGTCCGCAATGACGCCAGTGCGGTGATCGTGGCGCTGGCCACGCTCTCGGTGGGGGCCATCCTGTCCACGGCGTCTCCGGACATGGGCGTGGACGCGCTCGCCGAGCGCTTCGCTCCGCTCAGGCCGCACCTCCTGCTGGCGCACGCCGCCTTGCGCACCTGCGATGCGGGCGAGCCCTTGCCCGACAAACTGGCGGCCTTGGTGCACAGGCTGCCCGGTCTGCGCGCCCTGGTGCGGCTGGACGGCGACCCCCTGGCTGCCCCCTGTCTCCAGCTCTCGCTCGAAGCACTGGCCGCGCGCGGCGACCCCGAGCGCTGGGTCTGGCGCGACTTCGGGTTCAACCATCCGCTGTTCATCCTGTTCTCCTCGGGGACCACCGGTCGACCCAAGTGCATCGTGCACGGCGCCGGCGGCAGCCTGATCGAGCACCTGAAGGAGCATCGCCTGCATACGGGCCTGCACTCGGGCGACCGGATGTACTTCCACACCACCTGCGGCTGGATGATGTGGCACTGGCAGCTGTCGGCGCTGGCCAGCGGCGTGGAGATCGTCACCTGCGACGCGCCGGTGGCCAGCGCCTCGACCCTGTGGTCGCTGGTGGCCCGTGAGCGGGTGACCGTCTTCGGCACCAGCCCGGCCTACCTGCGCCTGTCGCAGGAGGCCGGCCTGTCGCCTGCACGTGCGTTCGATCTGGGGGCGCTGCGCGCCATCTTGTCGACCGGTGCGATCCTGCACGACGCGCAGTTCGACTGGGTGCGCGAGCAGGTGGGACCTGTGCCCCTGCAATCCATCTCGGGCGGGACCGACATCCTGGGCTGTTTCGTCCTGGGCCACCCCCGGCTGCCGGTGCAACGCGGCGAATCCACCTGCCGCAGTCTGGGATTGGACGTGCAGGCCTGGCAGGGCGGTGCGCAGGCTTCGGGGGTCGGGCAGCTGGTGTGCGTGAACCCCTTTCCTTCACGCCCGCTGGGGTTCTTTGGCGATCCCGAGGGGAAGGCCTTTCACGCCGCGTATTTCACTGCCAACCCCGGTGTGTGGACGCACGGCGACCTGATCGAATTCACGTCCTCGGGCGGTGCACGCCTGCACGGCCGCTGCGATGGTGTCCTCAATGTGCGCGGGATCAAGGTCATGCCCGCCGAGATCTGCCGCGTGCTGCAGGACGATCCGGCGGTCCGCGCCTGTATGGTGGTGGAGTGGGCCGGCGATCCGCCCGGGATGATGGCCCTGCTCGAATTGCGCGAGGACGCCCGGGAGCCGCAAGCCCCCCGGGCGGCCCGGCTGCGGCGCGAGATCGCGCGGCGGCTCTCGCCCGCGCACGTGCCTGACCGCATCGTGTGTGTGACCGAGCTGCCCCTCACCCACAGCGGCAAGCTGTCCGAGGCGGCCGCTCGTTGTGCGGTCAACGGCCTGCCTGTACCCAACCAGTCCGCGCTGCGCAATCCGCAGTGCCTGGACGACCTGCGTGCACAGGCCCTCCAGCACGGTGGCGCGCGCACGCGTGAGACCCGCGCCCTGGACGATCTGACCGGTGCGCCACTCGAGGCGCGCCTGCAGGCCTTGTGGTGCGAGGAACTGGGCCTGGACCATGTGGGCCTGGATGATCATTTCCTCGAGATCGGCGGAAATTCGCTGCAGGCTGCCGTGATCGTGGTGCGCCTGGAGCAGATGACAGGCCGCCACCTGCCGCTGGCCACCTTGCTGCAGGCGCCGACCGTCAGGGCCCTTGCGGCCGTGGCCAGGGCGCAGGAACCGGCGGCCGCCCTTTCGCCGCTGGTGACACTGCGCGAGGGCAGCGGCCCGCCCTTGATCCTGGTGCATGGCCTCAGTGGCACGGTGATGGAGTGCGGCGCGCTGGTCGAGGCCCTGTGCACGCGGCGGCCGGTGCTGGGGCTGCACGCGCAGGGCCTGGATGGGGAAGCCGCGCCGCACGAGCGCGTGGAGGCCATGGCGGCCCATTACGTCGAGGCCCTGCGGCGCGAGCGGCCTGGCGAGCGTTATGCGCTGTGCGGCTTTTCCTTCGGCGGGCTGGTGGCCCTGGAGATGGCCCGCCTGCTGGCCAGCCAGGGGGAGCGGGTGGACCTCCTGTGCCTGCTGGACCCCTACCTGCGACGTGAGGTGCTCCCGGCACTGCGCCCCTGGCACCGGGCCCGCCATGCCGTGGCCAAGTGGCGATGTCTGGAGCCCCCCCAGCGACGCGCCTATCTGAGCGCCCTTTGGGCACGGCTGCGGGATACCGTGCGGGGACATGTCCAGGCGGCCCGGCCTGCGTTCGAACGGCCGCCTGGCATGGGCGATGCGCACTGGCGGGTCATGCAGGCCCTGGCGCGCGCCCTGCAGGCTTACCGGCCGGAACCCTACACCGCAGGCCCGGTGCTGTTCGTGCGCGCTCGCGAGCCGCTGGACGGCTACTTCGATCCCATGCCGGTATGGCGCCGCGTCCTGCGGGCCGGCTTGCGGGTGGTCACGGTGCGGGGGGGCCACCTGGCCCTGGTGCGCGCCCAAGGAGCAGCCGTGGCGGCGGTGATCGATGCAGCGCTCGCGAGCCAGCCGGAGTGCGCAAGACGGGAAGGTGACCGCGAGGGCCGTACGCCACCGCCCGAAGCGGTCCACGCGGCGGGGGGCTGAGACGCCGCTACCTCGGCCTGCGCCCTGCGCAGTCCGCTCAGGCCTGCGCGTGGTAGCCCGTGACCCGCTCGACTTCGTTCTTGCTGCCCAGGATCACGCTCACGCGCTCGTGCAGTTGCGTGGGCTGGATATCCAGGATCCGCTGCGTGCCATTGGTGGCTGCGCCCCCCGCCTGTTCGACCAGCCAGCCCATGGGGTTGGCCTCGTACATCAGTCGCAGCTTCCCGGGCTTGTTCGGTTCCCGTCGGTCCCAGGGGTACATGAAGATGCCCCCGCGCGTGAGGATGCGGTGCACATCGGCCACCATGGAGGCGATCCATCGCATGTTGAAGTCCTTGCCCCGCACGCCTTCCTGGCCGGCCAGGCATTCGTCCACATAGCGGCGTACCGGCGGCGCCCAGTGCCGCATATTGGACATGTTGATCGCGAACTCCTTGGTGTCGGCCGGAATGCGCACGTGTTCCTGGACCAGCACGAAGGAGCCCTGCTCGCGATCGAGCGTGAACATGGCCACGCCGTCACCCACCGTCAGCACCAGCGTGGTCTGCGGGCCGTAGATGCAGTAACCCGCGGCGACCTGGCGGTTGCCCGGTTGCAGGAAGTCCTGCTCGCTCACGCCGTGGCCGCTGGCCTCGGGCTTCTTGAGGACGCTGAAGATGGTGCCGATGGAGACGTTGACGTCGATATTGGACGAACCATCGAGCGGGTCGAACAGCAGCAGGTACTCGCCCTGCGGGTAGCGATTGGGCACCATGTAGATGCCGTCCATTTCCTCGCTGGCCATGGCGGCCAGGTGGCCGCCCCATTCGTTGGCCTCGATCAGCACCTCGTTGGCGATGATGTCCAGCTTCTTCTGGACTTCGCCCTGCACGTTCTCGGTGTCGGCGGAGCCCAGCACCCCGCCCAGCGCGCCCTTGTTCACCGCATGGCTGATGCTCTTGCAGGCGCGCGCCACCACTTCCAGCAGCAGGCGAAGTTGCGCGGGAATGAGCCCGTCGACGCGTTGCTGCTCGACGAGGTAGCGGGAGAGGGAGATCTTGGTGGACATGGGGGTTTATTCCTCTAGCGCGCGTGTGACCACTTCGCGAACGTCGTTCGAAAGATCGGGTTTTGCGGCCACGCGCGCAATCGCTTCGCGCGCCGCGCTGCGGCACGGCTCGACCAGCCGCTTCCAGCGATCGAGCGCGCGCGCCAGGCGGGCGGCCACCTGCGGGTTGATGGCGTCAAGCTCCATCACGCGCTCGCTCCAGAACACGTAGCCGGCGGCGTCCGTGCGGTGGAAGGCGCCCGGGTTGGCGCTGCAATAGCTGAAGATGAGGCTGCGGGCGCGGTTCGGGTTACGGATGTTGAAGTCCGGATGGTTCATCAACTGGCGCACCACCGGCAGGCGGTCCCCGCCGTGGTCGGGTGCGCCGGCTTGCAGGGCGAACCACTTGTCCAGGATCAGGGCCTCGTCCTTGAACAGGGTGTGGAAGCGATCCAGGGCCTGTGTCGCCAGCGGGTGGCCGCTGATCACCAGGGCCGACAGCGCGTTGAAGCGGTCCGTCATGTTGCCCGCCTCCT
>JACCDO010084613.1_pt1 | contig 24642 bp, 40 predicted proteins | sample 7446101 | NCBI WGS metagenome assembly JACCDO01 (sample SAMN15323440, study PRJNA562643) | freshwater metagenome | isolation source: river surface water | place: USA:Blue River Watershed | collected 2017-08-16 | reverse complement strand
TACCATAGTTATAGCCCAAGGAGGTACGGGCTACTATCCCAATGTTGTACAGATCGGCGGTGTTGGCCAAACTATAAACTGGCAAGGTAATGCAACCCCTACACCTAGCACTAATAGAACTGATGTTGTTACATTTAGTATATTAAATAACTCTGGAACATATACAGTTCTTGGACAGCTGACAGGATTCTAAGATGCTGAGTTCATTCACAGGTTCATTCAAGTTAGGTCGCAGGCGAGTAATACCCGCCACTGGTATTGTTACTTCAAATCTAGTTTTAAGATTAGATCCAGACAATGCTACCAGTTATGCAGGCAGTGGCACAACCTGGACCGACCTAGCGGCGCCGGCACAGAATCTTACCTTATACGGATCACCCACCTACACTTCAGGTACGCCCAGTTACTTTACATTTAGCGGCACAGGCCAATATGCTAATACTGCCACAATTGGCATAGTCAATACCACAGCCTACACAAAGTCAGCTTGGTTCTATCTCAACGGTTATCAGGATAATAACATATTCAGTGGCGATGGACACTTTATCTATATGGGTCCATCAGCAGGAGTGACTAAAAAGATCTACTGTGGACACGCAGACTGGGGCAGTTTCACAGCCTATCCTTCTGCCGCAACTATAAATTTAAATACTTGGTACAATGTCACACTGACATTTAGTACTGCTAATGGTATGACGCTATACATTAATGGTGTGCAGGATTCAACTTATACAGCACAAAAAACAGCACATCCGGGAACTGGTACTGCCAGCGTGGCTGCATATGGTTCTGGTAACTTGTTAAATGGTAGGGTTGGCAAAGTCTATTGCTACAATGTAGAATTAACGGCTGCGCAGGTTCTGCAAAACTACAATAACGACAAAGCAACCTACGGATTATAATAACGGTAAATATTAAAAAGAGAGCGTAAAATGGCCATACAAACAATCAATATCGGAAATGTAGTCAACGACGGTTTAGGTGATGATCTACGCACCGCCTTTCAAAAAGTAAATGCTAATTTTAGTGATTTATCCACACAGTTAACCATCACCGCATCAAATGTAGGAACCACTGGTTCAGGAGTGTTTAAACAGAAGACAGGCACCAATCTGGAGTTTAAGAATTTAGTCAGCGGCACAAAAATAACTCTCAACGATACTGGCAACGCTATCGTTATAAACAGCACCGCAGCAGATGCATTTACGAGAATAGATACCAACTCTGGATCAGTGTTAGCCAGCACCTATCAACAGATAGGATTCAGCGGTAATGCTGCTCCTGGTTCTACTACATCAAGGAATGATATCACCGTCACTACCTTTGGATCTACTATATACTTTCAAAATATAATCCCTGTGACTGATATATTAACCAGTTTAGATTTTGGTTATATCACGGGAGATTTTGATTATGTTACACAAGCAACGCTGGCGTTATCAAACTTTGATTTTGGAACTATAAACCTACCCAGCACTGTGGATATTGATCTTGGCGGCATTGTGGTTTAAGGAAGTAACATGATAACCTGGACAACTCCGGCAGGAAGCCTGGGAACACTTACAGAAAGACTACAAGTTAATATACCTCTCCAGGTAACTTCTAATCTAGGTACAGTAGTGCTGTCTATTATCTCCGGTTCTCTACCACGAGGATTAAGATTATCTAATGGTTCTATTAAAGGCAGTCCTGTAGAAGTAAAAAAATTCACCACTAATAGATTTGTAGTCCGTGCCAGCGATGGACAGGACATAGAAGATAGGACCTTTAGTATTTCTATAGATGGTTCAGACGAACCCCAATGGATTACCAATGAAGGATTTTTAAATGTAGGAAGAGGTTCTGCATATTTTGTTTTAGACAATGATCAAGTAGATTTTCAATTAGAAGTCGATGATACTGATCTTACAGCAGGAGATACTCTAGAGTTTAGTCTTTTACCTAACGGTGGACTATTGCCTCCAGGATTAAATTTAAGCAAGGACGGAAGAATTTCAGGATTTACAGATCCTATATTTGCATTAGAATATTCTAATAACCCCTATGGCGGCTATGATACCGCACCATTAGATGCTGTGCCTATTGATTTTGTTGAAGCCAGGTCCAACGGTTTCGATACATTTTTTTACGATAATACTACGTTTGATTATAATGAACCTAGTCGCACTCCTAGAAGACTAAGCCGCATCTATACATTTGCTGTGGCTGTCACCGACGGTATCTATACCGTTACTAGGATTTTCAAGATATATGTAGTCACTGAAGAGTTTCTACAGGCTGACAATAGTATTGTACAAGTAGATACTAATCTATTCCAGGCAGATGCTTCTAGTGCTAGAGCACCTATTTGGATTACTGGATCTGATCTAGGTCAATTCAGGGCCAACAATTATGTGACTATATTCTTAGATGTCTACGATCCACCTACACTGTCAGGAACTATAGTTTACTACAAAACTGCAGGAGAATTTCCTCCCGGATTAGAACTAGATAGTATCACAGGAGAATTAGCTGGAAAAGTTCCCTATCAGTCTAGGGTGACAAAAACATATACGTTCACCATGCAGGCAGTTAGTTTCCCATTGTCTTTATCTACACAAGACTACCCATGGAAAGGTGCATGGACCAGTTCTACTAATTACAGAGTAGATGATTCAGTGTTATATCTAAACGACATTTATATCTGTACAACAGCACACAGAGGTCGACTACCGACCAACACTGATTTTTGGAATAAAGGGACAGCCTCTACTTCTAAGAGTTTCACCGTAGATGTCATAGGTGAAATTGAAACAGGATTACGCTGGATCACTGATGAAAATTTAGGAACAATTAAACCTAATACACCTAGTATAAAATATGTTGAAGCTGAAAGCTTATTGTATGGTGGCAGAGTAGGTTATGAATTTATTAGTGGGAAATTACCGCCTGGTTTAGAATTTTCAGTCACAGGAGCCATACAAGGCAAAGTCAAACAATTCGCAGATGACGATGGGCCTGGAATTCTACGATATTACGAACGTGTAGATAGTATCAATGTCAACGAAGACAGCTCTACATTGTCAAGAGATTATTCAATAGGATTTGACGGCGATGATACTACCTTCGATAAAACATTTAAATTTACTGTTAGAGCTAGAGACAGTGCTAATCTAGCTGTGCTAGATAAACTGTTTAAACTAACAGTAGAAGATCCTGCAAATAAGACATTTGCTAATCTTTATTTCCGTGCCTTCCAACCAAAAGCCAAGAGAAATGCTTGGTATGATTTTATCACAGATTCAACTATATTCAAACCAGATTTATTATACAGATACGGCGATAAGAATTTTGCTGTACAGACTGATTTAAAAATGTTGGTTTATGCAGGTATAGAAAGTACAGAAGCTGTGAAATACGTACAGGCCATGAGCAGGAATCATTACAACAAAAGAATGCTATTCGGAGAAATAAAATCGGCTAAAGCCAAAGATCCAATTACTCAGGAAACCATATATGAAGTAGTATATGTAGAGATGATAGATGAATATGAAAAAAATGGCAACAGCATCAGTCAAACCGTCGAACTGCCCGATTACATAAACAGCAGAGTATTAATCAGCTATGACGCTATTAAGGTAGACAGCGATATACCATTTGTCAGTGATAGAGATCATCAACGTATTTTTCCTAATAGTATAAAAAACATGAGACAGCGTATCAAAACTGTAGGAGATAGAGATAGAGATCTACTGCCTTTGTGGATGCGCAGCATACAGGATCAAGCTACTTTCGAAACAGGATACATTTCTGTGTTGCCGTTGTGCTATACAAAACCCGACAAAAGCAGCGAAATTGTAGCCAGAGTCAAAGCGTCTGGATTTGATTTCAAAGAAATAGACTTTGTAGCTGATCGATACATAATAGATATTTTAGACGGACAAATAGAGGATAAATACCTTGCATTTCCGCAACGTGGAGAAAAATTACCGTGAGTAACATAAATTTTGCCAGTATTAATGAAAACTTTCCTGTGGCAGGACAGGACAATGACACACAGGTGTTTAGAGATAACTTTGACAGTATAAAAACTGCTCTAAGCACAGCCAAAACTGAAATTACAGATATTCAAGATAATGTTGTACGTTCAGATACCGCTAATGATCTCAACGGAAATGTGATCCAAAATGCTAAATTCCAAAACAACACCGAAGTAGTTTTAGAAGGACAGGTGTTTGATTCCGGAACTAATACATTTACGCTAGATTTCGAAAACGGGCCTTATCAAATTTTCAGTATAACAAACAGCAGTTTCACTTTTGATTTTGTAAACTTCCCCACAGATGGTAGCAAGAATGCCAAAATCACCATCGAACTGTACAGTGTAGATGGCAATCCTAAATCTATAAATTTTAGTTTAAGCGGCAGTGGTGCAGATGCTATCAAGAAAAATGGATTCAGCTTGCCTATCACAGTTACCAGTCAAACTAATCCTACGATCTTAGAGATATGGAGACATGGCTATGCAAGAACCACTACCGGAACACCTAGCACAGACAATTTCTATATTTTAAATCACGGCACATTCTCGTAATGTTTCATCCATTAATCGGTGACCTATCAAATCTAAAAGAATCCGAAATAGAAGAAAAACTTATAGATTTGAACAAAAAATATTATGCTGCCGCTAGGATGGGTAGCAGAGATCTCTTGACACAGATATCAACAATCATTACAATGTATAGAGAGGAGCTCAAACTTCGCTATGCTAAAAAGAATTTACAAGATGATGACGATCTGGGTCAATTGATAAATGTGGACTGAAACAAATACACAAGAACAGCTAGTTAAAGGAATTATGAAGCATGGTCCAGATATTTTGGAACACTGCTTATGTTCCGATGACCTTACGCAATACATCAACCGCGTTTATAATGAGCATCTAGATTACCCAATCCCTCCCAAAGAAATAACTTCAAAACGTTGGTTTATTCCGGACGATTATTGTCCAGATCTTATAGAGATGCTCTACGGAATGTGCGAAACCGAAGAACAAAAAGATAGAGTAGAACAAGAATTAACCTTGTTTATAAAACATGAAATGATCGATGTTCTATATGTAATGAAATATATAGTAGATACCCTAAGAAAAAATAACGTAGTTTGGGGTGTAGGTCGCGGATCTAGTGTGGCCAGTTATGTGCTTTTCTTAATAGGAGTACATAAAATCGACAGCATTAAATACAAGCTGCCGATCGAAGAATTTTTTAAGGAGATCAAAAATGGGTAGAGTATATACAAGTGTCAGGGGCAAAGAAATAGATATGGAAAAACTGGCTATTCGTCATGAAAAAACACCGGCAGTAGGCAATGCTAAAGTAAATGCTAGGGGTGATGAATTAGGTCCCGGTGGTCAGATTAAGAGAACCAGAGAAGAAGTCATGGCTGACTATTATGCCAAGAATCCTAATGCACTGAGGGAAGAAGTAGGAACTCGCGGAAATAAAAAATAAGGAAAGCCATGGCCACTAACTTCGAAGCACGACAAGTTAAAATACGAGCTCTTCACAACGATGTTATAATTTGCGATATGGATTTCGGTGAAATACGATTGTCCAGCGGAATTATTCTTAGAAGCGATGATGGAAAAAATCACGGAATTAAACCTCGATGGGGGAAAGTTTATAAAGTAGGTCCAGAACAAACAGATGTTAAAGAAGGACAATGGATCTTGATTGAACACGGCCGTTGGTCACGAAAGATCAAAATCAATGACGGTGAAAGCGAAAAAGAAATTCAAAAAGTTGACGTCAATGCTATATTGATGATTTCAGATGAAAGACCAAACGACAGTGATCAATATGTAGGCGATTCCGTTTAATGGGTCTAAGAAAATCCTGGGACGTAGCTGATATCGCTAATCAGTTACACGCCTTGTCAAGAGAATGCAGTAGTCATCATAATGATGGCTTTACTGCATTTGAATTTAAAAAAGAGCTATATCTAGTTAAATCAATAGTAGACAATGCTTTGTATACTGCTCCGGATTTTGGCGAAATGGAGCAGACATGGTTGACAGAGCAAGAACAAAAGCGTATCATTAAGATTCTAAAGTCTTAAGGAGATACCATGACTAACCCTTTCCGGGATCAAGAGAAATTCATGCGAGCCTGCGATCAATCTGTCGAAGGCTGGAATCAAGAACAGTTTAATCTCTATGTGAATTTGATCGACGAAGAATATAATGAAGAATTGAAAGCAGCAATAGCTAATTGTGATCCAGTAGAAATAGTTGATGCACTAACGGATATTTTAGTGGTGACTATCGGCGCTTTACACTCTATGGGTGCAGATGCAGAAGGTGCATGGAAAGAAGTCATGCGTACCAACTTTGCTAAAATTGATAAAGAAACTGGCAAGGTTCGCAAGCGTGAAGATGGAAAAGTCTTGAAACCCTTAGGTTGGGAGCCTCCTAATCTAGCAGAATATGTTATCAAAGAAAGAACTATATTAAAACAAGGGTACGAACAATGAGTATGGATGTCGCGGCTGTATTTTTAGCCAGCAGTATTTTAGTAATGTTGGGATTGATAGTATGGATTATCGCTATTTTAATCGTTAATAATCTTATGTATAAGTATTGGAAGTCATTTAATCTATACAGAATAGTAGATCCTGACGGTCGTTTCGAAGATAAAAATAAAGGTAATAAATGAAAACACTGTGGGTAGAAAAATATCGTCCTAAAAAAATAGACGGGTATGTTTTTAAGGATGATTATCAACGTAAGATGATCAATACATGGATCAAAGATCAAAGCATTCCTCATCTTCTTTTAAGCGGTACTGCTGGAATCGGAAAAACAACGCTGGCAAAAATCTTGATCAACGAACTAGGAATTGAGGAATATGATGTTCTAGAACTAAATGCTAGTCGTACTAACTCTGTAGATGATGTTCGTGATAGAATTACTAACTTTGTACAGATGATTCCGTTCGGCCCATTTAAAGTAGTATTACTTGATGAGGCCGATTACTTGTCACCTAACGCACAGGCGGCACTGCGTGGTGTTATGGAAGAATATCACGCCACTGCTAGATTCATACTAACCTGTAACTATCCGAATAAGATCATCCCCGCAATACACAGTAGATGCCAAACTTTACATTTTGAAAGAACAGATTTAACTGAATTCACGGCCAGGGCCGCTACTGTGTTAGTTGAAGAACAGATAGAATTTGAATTAGATACATTAGATACATATGTTAAAGTAACATATCCTGATTTGAGAAAGTGTCTCCAGTTATTACAACAAAACTCAATAGAAGGTGTATTGATCGCGCCAAACAAAGGTGATAAAGGCGAGACTGATTGGAAGTTCGAAATGGTGGAACTATTCAAAGCAGGCAAGTATCAAGATGCAAGAAAACTACTCTGTGGTAAACTACAGGCAGACGAAATGGTAGAAGTATACACATGGTTGTATCAAAACATAACTATTTTCGGATCAGAAGCATCGCAGGATAAAGCAGTACAGGTTATAAAGCAAGCATTGGTAGATCACACTCTAATTGTAGATCCTGAAATAAACCTAGCTGCTACTATGATCAAACTGAGTAAGATAGGTGACTGAAAAGAAAAGTAACCTTGCCAAAGGTAAAACCAGCTACGACGCTGACATAGGAAACAGTCTAGTAGCATTTTTCAATAAAAATGTAACCCCCTATCCAACTGAGATTGGAGGTCCCGCTTTTGATTTAATCCCGGTCGAAAAACAAAAAGACATTATGGTTAATGTAGCTCGTATGCACGGGCAACAGGAATATAATCGTATCATGGAATTAGTCGCTGTATTACAAAAACAAGCTGCTAGTATCAAACGTAGATTAGAAATCACAGACTGGGTACATGCTGCCAAGTATCAGTTCCAAACATATCACGGACAGATCTATTGGTTAGCATTTGATATGAGAAAAGGAGGTACTTTACTTACTATGAATGGTCCTAACGATTGGAGCACCGGTGCTCCAGATTGGTATGATTACATCTGTAGAGTAAAGTGGTTGGGAGACTATACTTGGATAGAAGTAGATGAACAAGGTAATCCTATAGATGAAACAAAAATTTAAACAAGCGTACATGAAAACTGCGGAAGTATTTGCAGAACTTAGTCATGCACAGAGATTGCACGTTGGTGCTATTGTAGTCAAAGATGATAGGATTATCAGTATCGGCTACAACGGTATGCCTGCTGGTTGGGATAACAACTGCGAAGATAAAGAGTACATGGATCGTGATGCAGGAGGGTGGCTCAATCCAGACGAAATATACGAACGTTGGCCTCACGTTGATAATAATGGGGATAGGTATAGATTAAAAACTAAACCGGAAGTATTACATGCGGAAACCAATGCTATTGCTAAGTTAGCGAAAAGTACTGAATCTGGTTCTGGGGCTACGATGTTTATTACACATAGTCCCTGCCTTGACTGTGCTAAATTAATCTATCAATCCGGCATCAATAAAGTATTCTATCGTGACGATTATCGTAACGCTAATGGCGTTGATTTTCTTACAAAATCTGGAGTTTGGGTGGAGAAATTAGATGAATGAAAGATATATGATCGTGACTTACATTAGAAAACCAAATGGCAAGTACGACGAAGTAACTGAATTTAAAAGGCACTACAGATCTAAACACATTCAAAGTGCTAAAGTGATTTTAGACTTAAAAGAAAAAAAAGTCATTAAAAACGGACTCAACCCTTCTGCAGGATTTGATGACATGCTGGAGTTTTATAAAAGACTACTAGGGGATCGTTTGACCCCCTACCTTCCTCAGGAATCTTTATAAATCGCTAGTATCTCCTTTACTGCTTCATGACGTTCTATGTCACCTAATGTAAAGTGGCAAACATCTACGTATCTATTCTCCTTAAAGTCATTAAACAGATTTAAAAACTCTAATAATCCGTTGTTGCTAGGACGATCGGCCTGTTGTAGGTCTCCTGTAACTACCATCTTGCTACCCTGTCCCAATCGAGTTAGTAACATCTTCATCTGACTCGGCGTTGCGTTCTGCATCTCGTCAGCAATGACTACAGCGTTTTTAAATGTACGTCCCCTCATATATGCCAGAGGGCTAACTTCAATCACCCCCTCTCTTATCATATTTTCGATCTCTCTGGCTTCGTAGTTTTCTGAGAAAACATCCATTATAGGCTTGGTCCAAGGTTCCATCTTTTGATTAAGGTCCCCGGGCAAGAATCCGTGTTGCTCGTCAACACTGACAGCAGGTCTGGTTATAACTACCTTATCCGCTTCACCATACTTAAGTTGATCTATAGCCCATTGTACCGCCAACATGGTTTTACCTGTACCGGCTGGACCGATAGCAAATATAATCATTTTTTGGGGATCGTTTAGTTTAAGTAGATAAGTTTCCTGACTTAAATTTTTGGGATATATCTGGACTCTTTTGCGGTGTGTTCCATTGAAACGTGGATCAATATTTATAACGTTGCTCTTTAAAACTGCTGCTTGCGCTCTTTTTCGCTTCATACTAAGGTTAGCCCTCCTTGTTAAGTGTTAGGCACGGACCCTAAACCCGCTGTGTCCGTAGCCGAACACAAACGTATTTACTTTCCAAACTTAAAAGTTATGTGTAATGATTAAAAATCCGCGATAAATACAAATGGAGATATTATGACTGATACTAAAGACATTATTGCTAATATACAGCAGATCTACGGCAGCAACAACAGTCTAAACATGCTTAAAGATTTTGAGCGTGTTTTAGATGAATTAGATGTTTACGTCTACGATAACTGGATCGATGGCGAGATCGTGAGCGGTCCTACAGAAAGCCGTTACCACGTAGAATGTGTATTCATGTGGCCTGAAGATAAAATGCCTGAACCTAAAGGTGGTAAGGTTTTATTAGATTACGGCTGTAAAGTGCAGTTTGCTGAAAGCAAAATAGCTAAAGTTAGAAAAATCAAAACACCAGACGATATTCGCCCTGGGACACGTAAAGGCAAAATAGATCATGAAGTAGTGTGGATGGTTAAAATACTCATGCCTAAGAAACTAATGAAAGATATTAATAGGGGTTATACAGAACTGGATAGAAATAAAATCGAAGATATTGTTTCGCAGTCTGCAGTTAACGCAAAGATAGATCCCGCAGAAATGCAAGCACAGGAGATGGCTAATGCTCAACCAGCACCAGCAGCTTAACGAAGGACTTCGTCCTATGGATCTAGCAGAGATGGTAGAAGATACTTTCGATGTAGATACCTTCAAATCTAAAATGGGTGAAGACAGAGATGTCTGCGTCCTAAGTTTTAAAATCAAAGATAGAAACCCTGCAAAAGACCTAATGGAATTCATCGAAAAGAATTTTGAATTTGTGTTAGATGCCGATGTCAGTTCAGGTGAAAATAACAAAGGCGAATATAGTGTATTTGTAGAACTTTCTCGAGTGCCGGAGCTCTCAGAAAACATCAAAGAAATTACCTATGGCGTGACAAAGTTAACCGGCATTAAAGAGTTTAAATTCAAATATCATAAAAATCCAGAAGTAGTATCTGTTAACGAAGAAAACTTAAAAAATAAAATTCCTAGCACAGCTAAAGATTATGATTCTTTTCTACATACAATGCAAGTAGAATCTGTTAAAAAATTCTTCAATAAGACATTAATGGACGACTTAACAATAGAAGGTGATATGATAACTATCCATAAACCATTCGACAAAAAGGTTAAACTAAGATGGATACAAGAAGACCAGGCTGTAGTAGAAGGTGCTATTTCTTTAGATCCAGAGGCGTCTGCAGAGACTTTCTGGCTCACTAAAGTATTAGGTGACTATGACATAGTCAAAACGGGCGATTCATTTATTTTTAAGAACGGGGAACGTTCTATGTTTTTGCAAAGGACCGAATAATGAGCTTTACATTTAATTTTACCAAAGATCAACTCAAGCAAATGATTCCTAAAAATCCATACGTGGATCAGTGGTACAAGGCTATCTCAGAAATCCTACCCGAGTATGAGATTAATACGCCTAAACGTGTAGCAGCATTTTTAGCACAATGCGCACATGAGAGTGGTGGATTTATTTTCTTGAAAGAAAATTTAAATTATAAAGCAGCAAGTCTGCGCAAAGTATTTCCTAAATATTTCCCAACAGACGAATTAGCAGCTCAATATGCTAATAAGCCAGAAAAAATCGCTAATAGAGTCTATGCTAATCGTATGGGTAATGGTGATGAATCGTCAGGTGATGGTTTTAAATACTGCGGAAGAGGACTTATACAGTTGACAGGTAAAGACAACTATACATTCTTCGCAGGTTCGTTAGACATTCCTGTAGAAGAAGCCTCAGAATATCTACAGACATTCGAAGGCGCTGTGCAATCAGCATGTTTCTTCTGGGAACAGAACAATCTCAATCAATGGGCTGACAAAGGCGATATTCTAACATTAACTAAACGTATTAACGGCGGAACAATCGGTTTAGAGGATCGTCAAAAGCATTATGAACATGCTTTACATATCTTCGGAGCTCACTAACAATGTGGTACTTCCAATGGATGCTGAGTTTAATACCAGATAGCATTTTCATTTGGATCACATATGGTCTAATGAGTTTAGGGCTAGGACTTTACATAGCCAGCAAACTAGTCGCTTGGATTCCTTTAATCAGTCAATACAAATTACCTGCCGAGGTAATAGGTGTAATTGTTCTAGTAGGCGGTGCATTCTTGTTTGGCGGATATGGTGTAGAGATGTCGTGGCGAGCTAAGGTGGCTGAACTCCAGGAACAAATTAAAGCCGCAGAGTCTAAGAGCCAGGAAGTCAAAGTACAGATACAGGAAAAAATTGTCTACAAAACTAAAGTAGTCAAAGAACGCGAAACAGTTTATGTAGATAAGATCATAGAGATAGCCAAAGAAGTTGATGCTAAATGCGAAGTTGATCCTAGAGTTATAGAACAAATGAACAAAGCTGCAGAAGATCCTTTTAAGGAAGAGAAAAAATGAAATATCTGGCTATTATGTTTTCTCTATTTCTAGTAGGTTGTTCAACATCTGTACCGGTTAAAATGAAGTTTCCTGACGTACCCGAAGCACTTATGGCCAAATGCGAAGATCTTGAGCTACTACCGGCTGATACTAAACAGTTGAGTAAAACAGCAGAGACCGTGATTAAAAACTACAGCAAATATCATCAGTGCCGTATCAAAGTAGAAGAATGGCAAGAGTGGTACAAGGCTAACAAAAAATTGTACGATGATATTAAGTGAGGTATAGATGATGTGGATGCGTAGTATGCTATCAGACGGTATAAACAACAGTGTAAGCAGTAAGCGTACTGTAACTATCGCAGCATTTTTGTTGTGTGCTGCTGCATTCATAGGTGATCTACTATGGGATAAGAAAGTTGATCCTAATGTCTATGAAGGTATGATGTACATAGTAATAGCAGGATTAGGTTTTACAGCATCAGAAAAGTTTTCTAAACAAAAGCAGGAAAATAAAGAGTAATAGTAGCAGTTAATCCCAGACAGCAGTTTCATCGTTTTTTGGGTAAATAACATTGTAGTTAATGTTAAGCGGAAGGAGCGATATGAACGCAGATCTAAAGTTATTTAAATGGGTGGTGTTTTTACTAGCACTGCCTTTAGGTTTGGCCATATTCGGTGGAGACAGTTTCCGTTACCCTTGCCAAGATCCTAAGAACTGGGACAAAGAAATGTGCAAGTTGCCCACGTGTGATGTAACAAGAACCTGCCCTGAACACATATTCAAAGGTGGCAGAGATCCCCGACTAGGACCTCCCAAAGATGGAGAAGTATCTCCGGTAGCGAAACCAGCAGTATCTATGGTTCAAGATAATAAAGGATGCAAATAATGGAACTTCTAGAAAAGTTTAAAAAATCAGATAAAGAAACAGGAGAACACTTTATCTACACCGAAGAACAGTTAATGGCGAGATTGAAATTCTTCATAGGAATCTGTCTTGCATTAACATTAACTGGTATCGTGTTTGTGGTATTGTACTCAATCATATTTGTTACACAACCATTGAACGCTATTTCTCCTATCGATCAAAAGTTCTTTGAGCTGATCATTCCTATTGCTACATTCTTAACTGGCACATTGTCGGGTATCATGTTAGCTGGCAATGACAAAGATCTCAAAGCCAAAGCATTAGAAGCAGCCAATAAGGCGCCAACAGTAAGTCCTGCACCAAGCAGCCCAAGTCCAGGAGGCGGGGGCTTTTCGGCTTCAGCTAGTCTAGGCGGTGTTAGTGCAAGTTTTAAAGCACCGGCATTCGGTACAACAGCAGCACCTGCGTTTAGTGCAGCAGCAGATGTACCAGCATTTGGTGCAGCACCTTTGACAAGTAGCACAGGCAAGCCTATGCCTGCACAACCAGACCATCCAGAAATCTAAGGAGATTATATGAAACACATTATTTTCGCAGCAGGTCTAGCATTAGCAGTAGCATATCCAACTGTCTACGCTAACAATCACGATAAAAAACCAGAAACAAGAAAAGTGTGCGTAGATGCACAAGGAAAAGATGGTAAGCCTATCATAGATCCAAAGACTAAAAAACCTAAGCAAAATTGCAAGGAAGTTAAAGTTCATAAAAAACATGAAGGCACAGAAGTTCCTACAAAAAAATAATCTGAGCTCAGTAAATCTTAAGTAAATAAAAAGGACTGCTTGACACAGTCCTTTTTTTATCATATAATACTACTATGGATTATTACGCAACATTAGGATTAAAACGAGGTGCTTCTGAAGATGAGATAAAGAAAGCCTATCGCCAGATGGCTATGAAGCATCATCCTGACAGAGGAGGCGATGAAAAGAAATTCAAAGAAATTTCACAGGCCTATGAATTCTTATCTGATCCAGATAAACGAAGGATGATTGATGCTGGCATGGACCCAAATATGCGTCCGCAAGGTTTCGCAGATAGAAATCCTTTCGACTTCCATTTTGGTACCGAGAATCTAAATGATATTTTTGGTAATTTTGGTTTCAATTTTGGCCGCAGACCGATGCACAGAAACAAAAGTGTTAATATAGCGGTCAGTCTTACATTAGAAGATGTTCTTAACGGTAAAGAAATCAACGCAGAAATAAACTTGCCTAGTGGTAAAAATAAAATAGTGAACATAAACATTCCTCCAGGTATAGAAGCAGGACAGCAAATTAGGTACGACGGAATGGGTGATCATTCTATCCATGATTTAAAACCGGGTGATCTTCTTGTTAACATCATTATAGCTGACCATCCTATATTCAAACGAGATAGAACTTCTATCATCTGTGAAAAAGAAATCACAGTATGGGAAGCCATATTAGGATGCAATGTAGAAATCAAAACCCTAGATAACAAAACATTAAACATAACATTGCCAAAAGGCACGCAACCGGATACTGTATTCAGTTGTAAAGGAGAAGGTTTACCTAATATGAGAACCAGACAAAGAGGTAACCTGTTGGTAAAAATAAAAATAACAGTACCAAAAAATCTTACTGCGAACCAAGAACAATTAGTGAGGCAAATAACACAGAATGCAATTTGAACTAGGACCACACCAAACTCTGACTACAAAAAGTGACTATTGGGACTTTAGCAAAGACGGTGATGCTGAAAAACTAGAACATGATATGGTTAACTTCATGTTAACAATGAACGGTATAGGCTTGGCCGCTAATCAAATTAATTTAAACAAAAGAGTATTTGTGATGGGCAGTAATAACATCGTAGGATTTCCGAAACCATTTGCTTTGTTCAATCCTAAAATTGTCGGAGCCAGCCAAGAACAAGTATCAGACAAAGAAGGATGCTTGAGTTATCCTGGATTATATCTAATGGTAAAACGTCCTAAATGGATTCTGGCAGAATACCAAGATGTCAAAGGAAATCTAAATGAAATAAAGATAGACGGTTATCTAAGTAAATGTTTTCAACACGAATATGATCACTTAGATGGTATTTGTTTTGTAGACAGAGTCAGTCAGTTGAAGTTAAACTTAGCTATGAAAAAATTAGGAAAGAAAAATAAATGATCGAACCCAGCCAAAATTTACAGAGCATTTTTGAACACTCTGTTCTTACAGCTAGAAAATTACAACATGAATATATCACTGTCGAGCATTTGGTTTTTAGCATTATGTGTGATACCGACAGTTATAATCTTATAGAAAGCTTTGGTGCAGATGCCAATTTTATCAAATCTAATCTTGAACATTATCTTAAAAATAATCTCAATGATATTAGAGCAGCAGACAGCAGTCACAAGCCAAAAAAAACAAACAGTGTAGAACGTGTTCTTAATCGTTGTTTCACACAGGTTCTGTTTAGCGGCAGACAACGGATGGAAGTAGCTGACGTTATAATCAGCGTACTCAGCGAAAAGAATAGCTTTGGATTCTACTTCTTGCAGAAGGGCGGAGTCACCAAAGAAAAGTTTGTTAAATTTTTCCAAGAAACTGTAGTAATTGAAGAAGAATCAGAAGAAAATCAAATCGTGACCACTAACCAAGTAGACAGAATCTTAAATCAATATTGTGTAAATCTTAGCCTAAAAGCTAAACAAAGAAAAATAGATCCAGTAATAGGACGTGATGATGAAATAGAAAAGATACAACTAGTCCTTGCACGTAGAAATAAATGCAATGTTCTTATGGTGGGTGATCCTGGTGTTGGTAAAACTGCCATCGCAGAAGGTATTGCCCGTAAGATATTCGAAAAGAAAGTTCCTAAGTTTTTATTAGATCATACAGTTTATAGTCTAGACATCTCTGCTCTATTAGCAGGAAGCAAATATCGAGGAGACTTCGAAGAACGTATTAAGGCTGTACTTACAGCGTTAGAACGCAAAGGTAAAATTGTACTTTTCATAGATGAAGCACATATGATGAACGGTGCAGGTGCAGCTAATCAAGGAACCAATGATCTAGCTAACATTTTAAAACCTGTGTTAACTAAAGGTGTGATTAAATTGATGGCATCGACTACTTGGGAAGAATATCGAAAACATTTCGAAAGCGATCGTGCATTAATGCGTAGATTCCAACGTGTCACAGTTGACGAACCTACACCAGAACTCACTGTGAAGATCATTAAAGGTGTTCGCAAATATTATGAAAAACATCACAATGTAAAAATTTCAGATGCTGCTATAGAACAGGCAGTAAAAATGTCACAGAAATACATGGCAGATAAAAAATTGCCTGACAAAGCCATAGACATTATAGACTGTGCCTGTGCTAGGTATAAACTCAAAGATGATGCTAGTATGGAAGGTGTTGAACAGATAGTAGATATAGAACAAGTTACTTATGAATTAAGTAAAATGATCAACATACCGTTAGAAACTGTAGCACAAAAGGAATCAAAAAATCTTGCAGATTTAGAATCCGGAATGAAAGGTGCAGTATACGGTCAAGACAATGCTGTTGAAGTATTACTTGATAAAATATTTGTAGCACAGGCAGGTATGAAATCGCCTAACAAACCAATCGGTAGTTTTCTATTTTTAGGTCCAACAGGTACAGGTAAAACTGAAACTGCTAGGGTTCTTGCAGACAAAATGGGTATGCAACTCATAAGATTTGATATGAGCGAGTATCAAGAAAAGCATAGTGTAGCAAGGTTAATCGGTGCTCCTCCAGGCTATGTAGGATATGAAGATAATGCAGGTCAACTGATCACAAAATTACAGGAAACACCAAATTGTGTATTATTATTAGATGAGATAGAAAAGGCTCATGCAGATGTTTCTAATATTCTACTACAATTTATGGATAACGGTTTTGTCACAGGATCTAATGGAAAGCAGGCTGACGGTAGAAACTGCATTCTTATTATGACATCTAACCTTGGCGCTAGAGATAACGAAAACAACACAATAGGATTTGGCGATCTTGAAAAAGATGGTGAGGATGACAAAGCAGTTAAAAAATTCTTTGCACCTGAATTTAGAAATAGACTAGATGCTGTTATTAAATTTTCAAAGCTGTCAACAGAAGTTGTCATACAAATCGTCAAGAAATTTGTCAACGAGTTGAATAGTCAACTTAAAGATAAAGGCATAGAAATCTCATTATCCAATTCTGCAGCTAAATGGTTAGCAGATAAAGGCTATGACAAGAAAATGGGTGCTAGACCATTAGCCAGACTTATAGATAACAAAATAAAATCTCCGTTAAGTCGTAGAGTTCTGTTCGGAGATCTAGTAGACGGTGGTAAAGTTACTGTAGACATTGTTGATAATGATCTCACATTCACTGTCAGCGAAATAGTGAAACCTTTGAGCAAGGCTGAAAGGAAGGCACTGAAAGCACAACTTAAAGCTGCAAACGAAAATGAACCAATTGACGAACCTATTACCACCGAAATCGACCAGTAGAAAATTTTATAACAAATGGTTATATAAAATAACACTGCGTATCGGTGGTGCTGCTGTACTTAGATATGATTTGTCTAAGATAGAAGATTACATCTCTGAAGATAAGAGAGATGTAGGTTACTGGACATGGCAAAGTAAAGCAGCAGCAGACAAAGAATTTATTAAAAGTATAGTAGATTTTCTGCAGTCAAAGGATAAAACTCTATGGTCGAAACGTGTCGAACGAGCATATGTTGATTTTTATACCAATGATAAAACTTTTTTTGATGAATTGAGTCTGTTAGGAGAACAACGATTAGTACACAGATTTCAGCCTGCAGAAGGTAGTGTAGAAATATTACAAGATTCTAGTACTAATGTAGCTGTGACAAAATATCCGCACGACAAGTACAGACACAAAGTTTATCTTTTACCTCATAAAATGAAAGGTGATAGAGAAGAAAAAATCAGATATGTAAACTGGTTGAAAAAACAATGCCCAAAAGTAACCTGTACATCAGCTGTGGAGAAATGGTTTATAGCCACTGACTGGAACTGGGACCGTAGATACATTCTTGTAGAAGATGAATCTATGTTACTGATGCTGAGATTAAGAAATCCAGAGGTTATGGGCAAGATCTACAATTACGTTTTGTGCGATAAATAAGAGATGTCCATTGAAAGTATCATATTAATCAGTAATGTATATTCTGAATCTTTAGATTCGGGCTATAATTACAGCGATAAGAACAAAGGGTCTGGCTATAACAAAAACGGCGACGGTATTCACACCGCTGTTTATGTGGTAGATAATTTTATCGGTTCTATCAAAATGCAAGGAACATTAGAACTTTATCCAGGAGATAATGACTGGGTAGATATAGATGGTACTGAACAGGGTCTCACAGACGATAGCACAGCATGGTCTAATAACACCTATACCACTACATTCACCGGCAAGTTTGTATGGGTAAGGGCTGCATACAACGTGCAAAACGGAACTATAACAGAAATCCGTTATAATTACTAACATTCCAAGTTCGATAAATATAGTATTGCTCCACGAGGAATACTATGAGAGACCTATTATCTAAATTAGACGCTATAGTCAGCGAAACATCACTAAAAGACCCTGAAGATTTAGAAGCGAAACGTAAAGCTCTTGACGATCTAGAAGCAGACCCCGTGGCTTCTGAAGATCCAGAAATTTCAGCGGCTATTGAACAGCGCAGATCAGATCTAGAAAAAGAAGCCCAGGCTAAAGGATTTACTGAAGAATTTGAAATCGGCGATGATTTTGGAATAAGTTTTTCAGAAAATTTCGAAATCTCTACAGAAATTACAGATATATTAGAAGATGGTATTGTTATCGATCTCGACGATGTTGCTTTAGATATGTTAGCTAAAGAAGGGTTAGTGTTCTTAGAAGGCGAAGTTATCCGTGAAGAAAAACAAAAAGGTCTAGATGGTAAAGCCTGCTGGAAAGGTTACAAGCGCATGGGCACCAAGATGAAAGGTGGCAAGCGTGTAGACAACTGCGTTAAGATGGGAGAAGATTCCGATATCGATGAAGCAGAATACAGAGGTAAAAATGTTCCGCTAGGTAAAAAACTACCAGGCGATGTTAAAAAATCAAAAGTCTATGTACGTAAGCCAAACGGTAATATCGTCAAAGTAAACTTCGGCGATAAGAAAATGCGTATTAAAAAATCTAATCCTGCACGAAGAAGAAGTTTCCGTGCAAGACATAATTGTAAGAACCCAGGACCACGCTGGAAGGCACGTTATTGGTCGTGTAGGAGTTGGTAATATGTTACTACGAGAAATGTGGAGTGCTATTGGAGCACCTAAAGAACAGCAAGATGAAATTGATTGGTTAGATGATCTCCACTTCTATATCGACAACAACGATACTTTATTAAACAAATATTTTTTTCCTGCTGTAGAAAAACATAAACAGTACAAAGACCACCCACAGGTATTTAAACTTTATATACGACCAGTCGAACATTGCTGCGAACAATATTGCAATGAATTTCAAATAGATTCTAAGCAGGATAAATTTCCTAAAGAAAAATTAATAGAGCTTGCTAAACGTTTTGCCACAGAACAAAGTAAATTTATAGAAAGAGGAGATTATGAGGCTTAGACAGTTATTTGAAGAGCCAGAAAAACATGTGTCATTCTGCTTTGGCCGAATGAATCCTCCTACCATCGGACATGCTGAAGTTTTTAAAACCTTAGCCTCTATAGGAGGCGATTACTTTATATTTGTTTCTCAATCTCAAGACAAAAAAGAAAATCCTTTAAGTTATAGTGATAAAATTAATTTTATAAAAGCAATACATCCTCAATATGCAGACAAAGTAATTGAAAATACAGATCTCAATACTGTGGTAAAAGTCGCTTCGTATCTTTTTGATCAAGGATATAAACATGCGACATTCGTAGCGGGTAGTGATCGGTTAGATCAATTTAAAAAATTACTTACACAATATAATGGTGTTGAAGGTAAAGCGCATGGTTTCTATGACTTTGAACTTTTAGATTTTAAAAGTTCGGGAGATAGAGATCCCGACAGTCCAGGTGTAAGTGGAGTCAGTGCTAGTAAAGCTAGATCTGCTGCTGCTAATAATGATTTTGAAGGGTTCCAAGAGGCTACTGGAGCAGGTGAAGTCGCAAAACAAATGTTCGATGCTGTACGTAAAGGTATGGGAATCAACGAAAGCATTAATGAGGCACCGATAGAAATGGATCCTTCCGATCCAATGGATCCCATGATTGTAGGACACGATAAAGCTAATCCAGCAAAACTCAAATATCGTATGTTAAGAGCAGCAGGACAAATTAAAGATTTAGCCAGCAGAGTTGATAAAGCCAGTCCCAGCGAATGGCAAACAATGACTCGACAGTTCGAAGAATTAAAAATGAACATGGAGCAGATAAGGCATGCGCTGGATGAGTTAGCAAAACTTAGAAAAAAGGGCGGAATACGTTCTAGAGGAATTGATCCGTACATATCATGAAAGCAAAAGAAATATTAACTGTCGAAAATAAAAAAGATCGCAAGGCTAAAAAATATAATATCAAACCTCGAAATCCTATGGGTACTGCTCCCCAAACAGGTGGCGGTGCGCATCGTGATAAGAAAAAAGAAAAAAAACAGGGTTATGAAAAGCACAAAGGTCAAGATGTAACAGAAAGCACCGAAAATATCGTTGTTAAGTTAGACGGAAAAGAAGTTCCGGGTCCTTACAATGATATCGATCACGCTAGAAACAAAGCATCTAAACTAGTTAGCTATCAAAAAGGCAAGATCGGAGAAGTTTACGTTGACGGTAAGTTGAGAATGCGTATGCAACTTAACAAACCTAGAGAATATTTTAACGAAGACGAAACTTCTAGTCAATATTTTGAAAGAATAAGAGATCCCGAAGACTGGGATGAAGGTAATACAGAGCCCCCTAATAACTTTGCAGTCTACATTAACGGTAAGAAATGGAAAGTATTTAAAGGGCGTGGTCAGTTTGCAGACGATTATAAAGAAAGAGATCACTACCGTCAGTTACAGAATTGGGCTCAGAAAAAATCTGCAGCAACCGGTAAAAAATGGGAAGTTTATATTACCGGTGAACAAGCTACCGAGGGCATGGAAGAAGGTTGGAAAAGCAAAGTTGCGGGAGCAGCTCTTGCAGGTGCTGCTGCATTAGGTGGAGGAACTGCTCAGGCTTCTGAACCTGTTGGACCGATGGCAGTGATGGCTACTATTAAAATGCAGCTACCAGATGGTTCTGTAAAAACTATTAAAAAAGATCTAGGTCATTCCTATGATTTTAGAATAGATGATGCTAAAAAAGATTTAGAAAATTTATTAGATCGTAAAGGTATTAAAAAATATACCATACATTTAGATAGATATAACAGCGGAGATGCAAGCTCTGCTGCACCAGAAAAAACCAAAGACTACATGGATAAAACTCCATTATCAGGCAAAACCGATAATAATAAAGATTATATGGACAAAGGTCCATATTCAGCAAAACAAACAAAATCTACATATCTCGATAAATCAACTGGTAAAGAATTCAGAGATATGGACAATTATTAAAATGGAAATATCTGAATTAAAGCGTCTTGCAGGTATTACAGAATTCAAAGGCTATCAACCCTATGAAGGTAGTAACATAAGTATCACTGGTAACGAAAAAGGTGAGCTTATGAAGAAGCACAATATTAAACCTGGAACTCCAGAATGGTTCCAACTTTGGTTCAGTTTACCTTATCTAACCGGAGAAAAACCTGTAGGAGATAAGAAATGGTTGAGATAACAGCATCAGCAAAAGCAAAAGTAATTGATCTGTTGAACGAAGAAAACAATCCAGAGCTAATGCTAAGAACATTTGTTCAAGGCGGTGGCTGCTCTGGTTTTCAATATGGCTTTACCTTCGACGAAGAACAGAATGACGACGACTTCGAAATCACATTAAACGACAAATGGAAGATGGTCGTTGATGCAATGAGTATGCAGTACCTACAAGGTGCTGAAATAGATTATAAAGATGATATAAACGGTAGTCAGTTTGTGATTAAAAATCCTAATGCACAGACAACCTGTGGTTGCGGATCAAGTTTTTCAGTTTAACACTATGGATAAAACTCTCAAAGATTATATCGATAGGACTAATAAACGTCTAGAAGAGGAAAAGAAAAAACCTTTGACTCCTAATCCAAGTCATTATCCTGTATATCCGGAAAAACAAAACGAAAATTCAGACGAAAAAATTAATCCCTACGGACAACACTAATGAGAGCTTCGGAAATACAACCTAAAAAACTAGTTGTCTTTGATATAGACGATACGCTAGTTAATACTCAGACCAAGGTTCACGTTGTAAAAGATGGTCAGGTTGTTAATAGTCTTAACAGTCACGACTTTACACATTATAAATTAAAACCGGGTGAAAGTTTTGACTTTGAAGATTTTCGTAACGCTAGAGAATTCTTTGAAAAATCAAAACCTATTATTCCTATGATGAATCAGCTCAAGCGTGATATTGCTACAGGTAACAAAGTAGTAATGGTAACTGCTCGAGCCGATTTTGATGATAAAGAATTATTTTTAGATACCTTTCGTAAATATGGCGTGGACATAGATAAAGTACATGTCTATCGTGCGGGTAACAGCAAACAAGGCACTACCGAAGAACGTAAAAAAGCAATCATAAAAAATCTTTTAGACAAAGACGACTACACTAAAGCAATAATGTATGATGATGCTAAACCTAATTTACACACATTCATAGAACTTAAACAGGATCATCCTCGCACAAGATTCTACGCTTGGCATGTTAGCTCCCAGGGAGAAGCAAGCGAATACATGCGTGAGGGCATAGTTTCTGAAAAGAAACGTAAACGTCGATGGGCTGCATACGGTCCGGGCCCTTACGGAGGTTATGGATATTATGCTGGTTATAGTGGAGACAGTGGTGCCGACAGTGGAGTAGGTGAGGATAAACATCCTAACGAAAAACCTGCTGGTCCAGAAACAAAGCCCTCTATGCCAAAAGGTACCGTAAGAGTTGACGTAAGTGATGTCTACGATTGGTATAAGTTAGGTCAGCATATCAGCGATTTAAAAGGGTTAGGCAAGCACGATTTTGGTAAAGGTCCTCCTAGTACTATTTTATCATTTGGTGATGAGGACGAAGAACACAAATATATCAAGAATCTTAAAAAAACTGGACTGACAACAACTGATATTGACCCTAAAGCCCACGATAAGAAAAAAGGTCAAAAAACAGATCCTACATATAACGTAGAAAACTTCGCTGATGGCAAAATCAAAGGCAAGAGTCGCCCGGGCCGAGTAAAACGTGCAGGTGCTAGCTGCAACGGATCAGTAACAGATCTGCGCAAACGTGCTAAAAATGCATCGGGAGAGAAAGCTAAAATGTATCACTGGTGCGCCAATATGAAAAGCGGAAGAAATAAATAATAATATGAAAATACGCGAAATACTAGAGTCTGCTACCGCTGGTGCTACTAGTTCTGCCAACGTAGGTACAGTAATAAGTCCTCACTTAAGCCCAGGCAAAGCACGTGGTAAAAAGAGCTATACCGGATCTCCTGGAAAATCTGGTACTAAAGCACCGCCTCAGCCAAAGCCTGTAGATAATACAGGTAAAAATGCCTTAGATATGAAGACTAATATCTTCGGTAGCGGCTCCGCAATCAAAAGATAAATATACTATGCACCAAGATTTTAGACACGATGACAGCGAAATGCAGATGGCAAAGGCCGATCTGTATAAACTTCATCAATATACAGCTAAACTACATAAGTTAATAGCTGATGATCAAGAATTAGAAGGATGGGTGCAGGCCAAGATCACTAAAGCTGCCGACTATATCAGTTCTGTTTATCATTATTTAGAATATGAACAGATGGCGGGCGAAGCTATTGATCGAGGTCCTAGGAATTTTGAAGAAAACGTACAAGAAAGTGTACGTAGAGAGTTAGAAGAGAAATGGAGTCAAAAATATAAAAGCTCTATAAACTGTTCTAACCCAAAAGGATTTAGCCAGAAAGCACATTGCGCTGGTAGGAAAAAATAAAAGGAAAATAACATGGATTTCAAATCACTAGTTTCTAAAATCAGCTCAATGGATGATCCGATCGAGTTACCAAAAGCTCCAGAGCTACCGAAGGCTATTCAATTAAATGAAGATGCAGAACTTCGTGTATTGGCAGGAACTTCTACATATATCGCCGAAGCTAAGAAAAAGGCTGAAGAAAAGAAAGAAGATAAAGTAGAAGAAGGCCAAGAAGATCTTAAAAAGGTCGGAGACAAAGCCAAGACACAGCATGGAACTATGACTAAAACTGCCACTGGCTTAAAGCATGAGCGTTCTTACAGCAAAGAAAAAGACGAAGACGACGAAGATGCTCCTAAATCTAAAAAAGCTAAAAAAGAATCTATTGAACCAGAGTTCAAATCTAAGTTCATGAAGATGGTAGAAGCTAAGAAGGCTATGAAGGATGATAAAAAATCCAAGAAAGAAAAGAAAATGGATGAAGGTTCTAAGCCAGATTTCTTAGATCTCGACAAAGACGGTAACAAAAAAGAGCCAATGAAATCTGCTGCTAAGTCTAAAGGTGGAGATAAGAAAGACAGCGGCAAGAAAGGCATGAGTGCTGCTCAGAAAAAGTATTTTGGCGGTAAGAATGAATCAGTAAAGGC
>JACCDO010961486.1_pt1 | contig 24693 bp, 21 predicted proteins | sample 7446101 | NCBI WGS metagenome assembly JACCDO01 (sample SAMN15323440, study PRJNA562643) | freshwater metagenome | isolation source: river surface water | place: USA:Blue River Watershed | collected 2017-08-16 | reverse complement strand
AGGTGCTCTGTCCACTGCCGGTGCTGTTGTACTGCGCGATATGGGCAAGTATGTGCACCTCCCTGGTTCCGCTTCAGGTGCCGCTGCACAGTCCACAATTCTCCGTAAAGTGCAACTGGTCCCCAGTGGCGCCCAGGGTGTGAACGGTACTGGCTATGATGGTTCCGGATATTACACCGGTTATATTAGCCTGGGAGGTCAAATATATGGTGGCGGCAATGGTGTTGCTACTGCTGTTGCCCGGTTGAACTAAACATATAAGTTTTCAGAATTATATAATATCTTTGAATATTTTTATTCAAAGATATGTTAGAGAAAATGAAACTAATTGATGACATAAAAAATTGGTTTACGGCACCTTGGGATGAATGGAAAGTGCGCCTGTACTGGCTGTTTGGATTGTTTGCATTAATCACAAGTTGCCATCATTTGTACAATAAGATGCAGCGCCCCGTTGCCGCACTATTATTATTTTTGGCCGGCCTTCTCATACTTTATTATTATTACGTGAAGTGGTTTTTACTATCAGACCCTATGCAATGGGGTAAACCAAATCCCTGCCCGGATTATTTAACGCTTATTGATCCTGGTGATGGAAAAGACACAGCTGCCAAATGTGTGGACTTTATTGGAGTAAGTGCGAATGGTACAATTCAAAAGGCAAATATGTCATCATTACCTAATGTACCAGACTCATCTGTATTCAGTGTACCACCGAATTTTGTTAACTCACGACAATTACAAGGCGCTATTTGCAGTCAGGTGCATGAAAAGGGGTTAGTCTGGACTGGAGTATGCCCAGAACTCTAAACAACTACAATACATTGGTATAAGGCGTTTAAGGGTTTATCACATAGATAATTCAAAATGATACATTCGGATCTCTTTTCCCAAATTGTTTCTTGGGCAAAGAAACCCGCTCCTCGAAAACCCAATGCTCTTTTTCTATACGGACCGCCCGGAATTGGAAAGACAACACTAGCCCACGCTGCTCTTGAAACTGCTGGGTATCGTGTAGTTGAATGGAACGCTTCGCAACATCGTCATAAGGCTGCTGTAGAAGAATCGCTTGTACCACTATTGAATAGTCGAAATGTTGCTGATTTCTTTCGTCCTGAAGGACCCCGAAATCTGGGTCTTGTTTTGGATGAAATAGATGGTATGTCGGTAGGAGACAAAGGAGGTCTTGTTGAATTACTTCGTATTCTAAAAGAATATAATGGAGACAATGCTATTATCTGCATCAGCAATGAATGGATGGAGAAAAAGTTCCAACCTTTTCAAAAAATCTGTCAAGCATTTCAAGTTCAAATACCCACTCTCCGTGATGTTGAAGTCCTAATTGAATCCCAATTCTCTGCATCAGAGAAAAAACCATCGAAAACAGTAATTTCTCAAATTGCGAATGACCTTCTTTCCATTCATTCTGGAGATATTCGAAAAATTCTTCAGTCCATTCGTGAAATCAAACATGACCTTGCGAATGGGACATTAACACCCGCGAAAGTTCGTGACCTCATGAATTCAGGAATCAGTGATGTCAGAGCCCTTGGAACCAATCGAATACGCCGGTCAGAAACTATTAAATCTGCAGTTGGTCAACTCTTTCGCGGAGATTTGGATATGATTGCAGAAGTTCCTCTTCATAACATTGATTTGAATTTGGCAGGACTTCATGTACACGAATCGCTTCCTAAATGGATCGGACGACATATTGGTCAGTCGCACGAAGGATATGAAATGTATATGCGGTGTTTTCAGACAATTGTATCATCTGATAGATTGGATTATTATACATTCTTTTTCCAACATTGGACACTATTCCCATTAACGTATCAGGCCAAACTTCAAGCAGTTAATCAACGACTGTTTGAAAAGCAAAATTATCCTTCACTAAAATGGAAGGATGACGATATGAGTTATACTGCAGTACTGTCCAAACAATCGATGCTATATAATCAGTTTCGATATATGTGTGAAATGCGAGATATGTTTGTAGGGGAGGATATAACACATGATGCAGGTTTTGATACAACATATTGGACCGCAAATCTTTTCTTGATTGCTGCTCAAGAAGCACTAAAAAATTCTGAATGTGTCGGATATGGTAAGAAACAGGGTTCACCTGTATGGGAAAATTCTGAATTTTGGAGACATCATATACCTCTATGGTTTCCCTCAAACAATCCTTCAGCACAATCATCGCGATTTATGCGCCTACTTCAAAGTATGGATATTCCTCAAGTTCCTGACATATAATTAGGATTATCCTAATTGCCATCTCCAATCCACTAAGATTGGAGACGGTTACATGTAATTATTTATTAAGTTTATAGCAGTTTAATGTAATTAAAATACTATAAATCGTCAATGTGATACAGGCTTATCCAATCTTACACATGTTCAATACGATTTTCTTCTGAACCAAATTCCATTTCATTTCCATGAAGAAGATGAATCACTGTAAGCGGTTCTTTTCTACCCATTCGCATTGCTCTACCAATAATTTGATTCTGCATTTCAATCGGCATTTTATGATACAGTACAACGTGCGTGGCAGGAGTAATATTTAGCCCCGCTCCCATATTCCGTGCATTTAAAAAGAGGACACGATATTTCCCTTTTTCAAAATCACCAATCACTTTAGTTATTCTTGCCTGACTCCCATTTAATGTTGTATGCGGAATCCTCTCGTTTTCTAACATGGACGATAATCCCTGAAATGTGGCATCATAACTACTGAACATGAGAACTTTTGCCATCGGATTCTTCTGCAAAAATTCGCGGAATGTTTCCTGTTTCGTTTTAGGTTTTGCAGATATAATTTCCGCCTTTTTCTCGCCATCTGCTACCGAATCCCCAAGAACCTGAATTGTCTGAATATCATAAATCAATTCACGACATAGAGGACATACTGAACTGTGTTTGAGAACTTGGCAAATACATGCAAAACAGAATAAGTTTCGACAGCACGGTGTTAGAGCAGGTGTAGAGACTTCGCAAAAACAAATTGGACAGGTTTCATCCGCCGTATTTTTCAGACGCGACTCAATTGCCTCAATCCGACTTTGGAGTCGTGCCATTTTTTCCTCCACTTGTTCCAATGCTTTTCGTCTAGCGATTTCAGAAGAATATTCAGTAGATTTCTTATATTCATACAAATGCTTTATTGCATCTAATTCTTTTCGTGTTGAATCGGTAACCGCCTGAATAATTTCTTCAGCGGATTTTGCTTGCATGCCCAGAATATCCAACACACCACTTGAATCCCCTGCATGAAGTCGTTCCATCATATCTGCCGAAATCATATTATGAAGAATTTGAACATTATGGGGTGCCAAACAGAGAATACGATTGTGATTGATTTCTGTTACTTCGAATGATTGGCGAATAAATGTTTCAGAATTATGTATCAGTGTTCTCGTGGACTGAAATACAACCGGATTTAGAACCCCTGTATTATATGAAAGTGACAGACTTCCAACTAGTCTTCTGATAAAATGGTTTCTGAATCCCTCAATATTCAGATAATCGCCGAATTTATATTTACGAATTGCCTCCACAATAGAGGACGGAGTTGTTGGTAAAGCGGGTAAATTGTTTTCAATATTTATATATGTTCCTCCAGGAAAAATAAGATTCATCCAACTTGCTGAAATAAGCCAATAAAACCGTGCAAATACTGAATCCGTGTCTATTTGCACTGAAATGGAATCCGCTTCATCTATAAACATACGACTCCAGAGAATTGTATGAATTGCCTGTATCCCTACAAATTCCCTCCACATAGTAGAACTGACAAAGATTGCATCATATGTATCTAGTTTTTCAATCAGGTCATCTTTTCCAGCATCTTTGCGTTTTTTAATAAAATAGGCAGTTAGTTTCGTATCATGTTTTATATATTCTTCCCACTGTCCTATCAGAGCGTGTGGCACTACAAAGAGTGCTGTCTTAACTGAACGCAACTGAATTCCAGGATAACTACAAAATATCTGGTCACGATTACGCAGAAGTCCAATATTTGTATCAGCAGTGGTAGTAAAACGCTGAATATACTCAATATAATGGGATGGTGGTGGTTCATATTTCACCATAGAAAGTGCGATAAGTGATTTTCCAGACCCAACACGGTCACCCAAAATACCATACTGACAATAAAAAGTTCCTCCCACTTCTTCCCCAGGAAGTGTGTCTACTTGAACACCTGTTTTTGACTTTTCATGAGTAAGAGCTGCTTGAAGCGCAGTTTGCTGGTGTGCGAGAAGAGGTGTTTGAATCCATGTAGGTTGTTCAGGAATTTTGGGAGAAGTTGCATCCAATTGATTTTTATACAAACTTTCAAAAAGATTCCATACGCGCCGTCTTGGAATTACCGACATATTGTTGTTTGAATCTAAGAGGATTCTTTAACCCTGAACTATTATGCATCTAGACAAATATAATTTAAAACAAGGAACAAGTAATCAATACAAGGATGTCTTCTGAATGGCCAAAAAATCTAAAACCATCCACTGAATTTCCCACAGTCAGTCTAATTACTCCCACTTTTAATCGTCGACCTTTCATTCCAAAACTGGTTGAATACATCAAGCATCAAACGTATCCTGCTGAACGTATGGAATGGTTGGTGTTCGACGATGGTTCAGATTGTATTGAGGATATCCTGACTCCCTACATTGCCTCTATGAATATTCGATACATCCGTGAAACCGAAAAGCTGAATGTCGGTGAGAAACGGAATCGTCTGAATAAGGAGGCGAAAGGGGAAATCATCATCTGTATGGACGATGATGACTATTATCCTCCTGAACGCGTAGCACATGCAGTATATACATTGCGTTCGAAACCCAAAGTACAAATCTGTGGTTCAACTATTTCTTATTTGTACTTTACAGATGATAAATCAATTTGGCAGTCAGGTCCCTATTTTGCAAATCATGCAACATTTGGAACCATGGCATATCGTAAATCCTATGTGTCAGGACATATGTGTAATGACGCCGTTGTATTTGCTGAAGAAATCGACTTTACTCGCCAGTACAAAGAACCCATGGTACAACTTGACCCTCGAAAAGTTATGCTAGTAATATGCCATGATTCAAACACAGTTGATAAACGTAAACTACGAGGAAATGATAATCCCCTTATTAAGAAGACCAACTTTAAAATCAAAGATTTTATATCTTCTGCAAAACACCGAGAATTCTACCTATCCTTAGTAAAGTAATGGATTCAGTATCCGGACTAGGAATTCCACAAATAGCACTCATCGTTATTGTGATTGCAATTTTACTAATTGGAATCATGATGATTACAAATACGACGTTTGATATTTGGACGCCTGAATGGGTTCGTAGAAGAATAGAATCACGCAGAGTTGATAAAGAATCATTTACATTCTGGCCAAGTAGTGAATATGTACCATTTACAGGATTAATTGTTCCTGAAAATAAAGCCCCCGTTTCTGTAAATTCAGATGTTTACACGATGTCTGTCGAAATGATCTGGTATAATACTCGCATTCTTGGAGATAAAACGACCTCGCCCTACCGACATATTTTACACCGTGGGTCAGGAGAACTGAAAAGTCAATCACTGCAAGTACCTTTATTTGCAACTCCTAGCTCCTGCAGAGGAGCCCAGTTTGGCAGTCTTCCACCACAAGGTCTTCCTTCACAGATGAATCCCGGTATATTTGCGGACCCAATTATTAACGATTTGTATGTATTTATTACAACCACAAAAAATTTCAAACAAACTCACGAAAAAGTACATATTCCTGATGTTCCTTTGAATAAACCGTTTCATTTGACGGTTATACTTCAGAAAAAACTCGTGGAGGTCTATATCAATTGTCAATTACAAGTATCTAAAATACTGGAAGGTCAACCTATTCCTGTTTCCAAAGGTTGGTATGGATTATCAGGAAGAGCAAATCTGATGGCACAAATTCAGAATTTGAAGCTCTGGAGAAAAGGATTAAGCCCTTATGAATTAAATGACCGATGCCCACCTATTACATTTGCCGCAAAACGACCTGTCTGTCCCAGTATGCTTGAAGATAATGAAAACTTGCAAAAAGCATTTAGTAAAAATGGAGAAAATACAACAGTTGGCGATCTAGGATATGGAAATAGCTTATCACGTTGTCCTCCTACAGGATAAGGACTATGTAGGTATAGTATGTAAACGAACTTTCTAACTTGTGATTTAATTGCATGTCAGAATTGGGCTTATCCAACCTACTAAAATTACTGCATTGGAGGGGACTATTCAGAAAGAGTATCTCATATTGTAATTAAGGAGTATAAGAATGAGTGATTTTTTTCAACAGTCATCGAGTCTATTCCCAGCGGGAATAGGCTCAATGAGTAAATCCCGGTTAATTTTGATAGCAGTAATAGTAATAATTATTATTATTTGTATATATGCATATGTTTTGTATACAAAGCGAAAGAAAGAATATGTAGAAATACTTGGGCCCTATGGACTTTCAACTGAACATCTGGGAAATCCATGGTTAACTTTAACAAGTGCAGAAGATTCTCAAAAATTAATCTCCGCAAATAATGTTACTTTCAGTTTTTTTATTTATGTGCAAACACCAACTATTGAATTGAATCCTCTTACATCACCTGAAGGCAATTTTGAAAATATAGATTATACATTTGTATTAGGTTCATCTCTAGGAATCTTCTTTGACCCATTACATCAATTAGCTGGATTGGATATACATAGTTTAAGTGTTCCCGGCGATTCGAGTGTAAAACAAATTATAATAAAAAAACGTATTACATTTGATAATCTATCACAACGCTGGAATCAAATAACCGTTAGCATAGAAGGTCGAACTGTCGATATTTATACAAATGGTATTTTAACCAGTTCAACACTACTAGAAAATATACCACTGACCGAATTTTTTGCGGCGTGGTTGAATAAGTCCCCGGATTTTGTTGGGCAGATATGCTACTTTCAAATATGGCCAAAACGTCGTACTGCTTCTGAAATTTTGGACAATTATCGCAGAGTCACAGATGTTCGTGGAAAGCCACTTGTCCCGGATTTCCAACTACAAATAAAAAATCTATTCCAGAACTTTTGTTCTGTAACTGGTGTCTGTGGATTCAGATTTGATTCTATCAGTCCGTTGAAATATATTGATTACGAATTTGCTTAGAATATGTTAGAGGAAAGGAATGGAAGCAATTCGTGGATTTACAAATGCCAACAGAAGCATGATTGTAAATGCAATTTATATACTTGCATTTTTAATTGTTGTATATTACATATATAAATTCTTAACAGCTGGCTCAGATCTTGATTTTGAACTTACTGGAGACCCCTTATCAGCATCTTCTATATCTACAGATAGTATTCAACGAATAACTGGCAGGGTAGATTCTAATGGTAAACCGTTATACCCTAAGTGCAGAATTAAAACTGGTGGCGAATTTACTATGAGTATGTGGGTCTATATTAGCTCTTATGATGGTGCTGGTTTCCAAGGTCTTCCTAAATCAGTATTTACGATACTTGATGATGCAGTCCCAAACAATTATCTAATGATTGGTGTCCTATACCCTAATGAAAATAAAATGATGATTCGTGCATATACTGGAACCAATGATTCATATACCGGTACTGCTGACGGTGGTTCGTACAAACAATTAATGTCAGGTAATACTCCAACTGCATTCACTTCCGGTATGCCTCAATGTGATATTCAAGATATTGATATGCAACGCTGGGTTAACTTAGTTATTTCAGTAAACGGTCGTATTATGGATGTTTATATGGATGGTAAACTTGCTCGTTCTTGTATACTACCTAATGTTATTAAAACAGGTGTATCTGGGAATCAAACAATTACAATGGGTGGTTTCCCTGGTCAATATAGCAGAGTAAGATATATCAATTACGCTGCTACCCCGGATCAGATTTATGCCATTTACCAAGATGGTCCCTACAAACCCAATACACTTGTAAATTATGTTGGTAAAATGTTTGGTATTGATTTCATATACAAAGATGTCAACGGAAGTACTCAAAAATTATAAGAAATTTTAACTTATAAATTTAATTAAACTACTTTTGCAATCAGTAAATCTGTTTGCAAGAATAGAGTAGAGAGAATGGAAACCGTCCAGACTGTAGTAAATTATATCGTTGGTCCCGGATTTGTTCCGCAAATTTTACTAGTGATAGTCATTTTTCTGGTAGTCAATTCCATAATAATGATATTTGACTCTGTGGCGCAATCATTTAAAAGATATACTAGGCAGTCAGCAGTCTTGCTTGCAGATACCTACAATAAAGGTGTAATAATTCCCCAGGATCCTAAACAGGTAGACTATCCTTTGTTATATCCAAGTGAGAATGAACGACATGGTATTGAATTATCCTATTCATTCCATTTATTCATTGACCCTGAAACATTTATATCTGGTGATGCTCAGGCACAAGGGTCATGTGCAGTTACGAATAATGATATTACAAAACTCAAACATGTAATACACAAAGGAAATACTAATGCATTCCCTAATATGTCTCCTGGTGTTTTCCTGCATGGTGATAAAAATACTATGCGTATATACATGAATTCACAGACTGCATGGGGTAATTATGTAGATATACCAAATATGCCTGTTGGAAAATGGTTCCATATGGTTATTAGTCTCAAAGGTCAATTCATGGATGTCTATATTAACGGTAACGTAATACAACGCCACCGCTTTGATAGCGTACCTAAAATCAATTATGGACCCGTCTATGTACTGCAAGACCTTTACTTCCCCCAATCTGGAACTGTGCCTCAAAATCTAAATGGATTCATGGTATCAGGTGCAATGAAGGGTATGATTTCTCGTGTAAAATATTACTCTTTTGCGCTCAACTTCTCACAAATTGACCGTCTGTATCGTGAAGAACCCAGCAAGAAGATTGTAAGCCCCAGCTATAACTTTAAGCCACCTTACATGCACGATGATTGGTGGGTAACCAAATATTAAATATCATATATATTTTTGAAATATAATTACATATATTTATATTTCAAATAAATATACATAATTAATAAGATGAAATATAGAAAAACTCATAAACAACGGCGAAAATCTCGCAAACAACGGCGAAATACAAGAAGGAGGTTATACGGTGGAGCAATGACTCCTATTGAAAGTAAGCCTATTGTAATTATATTTTTTCACGGAGGTATACAATTATCACAAGAAGGTCTTGAATGTGATTTTAAAGATGGATATACATTAAAGAAAAATGTACAATATATGCACACAATACATCCTGGTGAAGTTGTAATGGCAGACGAACGATCTCTATCAAAATTTTTTAATGACCCAAGTATTCGTAAAACAACATTTGAACCCCTTTTTGATATACATTCAATATCTGATTTGAATGAAAAAAATGCAATTTATAAAAATATTTGTAGATTTTATGAAAATACTACAAAACTATCTAAGGCTAATCTTAACAAGCGAGAGCGAGACCCTATAGAAAAACCATTTACTAATGATGGAGAGAGCTCCTTTGAACATAATCTGAGAGCAAGGGAAGGTAGTATTATTCCAGATACAAGATTAAGCATACATGATACGTCTGAAATGAAGTATAAAGCAATGTATATTCATTATCCTAATGGAACTGTAAAAACTGTAAACCTCAATGAAATTTTTGAAGAGCTAAATATGCCATTTGAGGCAAAAGCCACTGTATATAAATATAATAATTCATCTTTTAAACCTACTATTGTAACTCCTGGAATAGATGCTATTATAAAATTATCTCAAATTTTTGAGTATCTTGAAAAAACTGGGGTATATAAACCAGATGTAGGTATTGGGCTTATACAATTTTCTTGTAATATGTTTGAAACAAATAACACTATTTCAAAAGAAACATATTTAAAAAATGCTTCAGTGCGCAAGGCATGTAGTAGTGTAAGAAATATATGGCATATAGCTAATACAGAATATAAAACATTAGATTTATTGGATTCTGATGAAATTGAAAAAAAATATAAGCTTCCTATTGTAATACCTGTTGATCCTGTATATTATCCGCTTGAGACAATAGGTTATTATGAAAATAGTATGAATATTGAAAACTGGGGTTAATATCTAAAATTTTCTGTTATACCTTATGATACTTTAAAATAACAAAAGGTATAAAATAGTATACTATTATAGTGCAAATTTCAAACCACCCATACCACTTGCAATTTCCAGGAAATTCAGAGTTTCCACAACCGCATACAAATTATATGTGTAGAATGCACCAACCGGAATAGGTTCAACATCCACATCCAATTCCAAATAATTCACACGACTTGTATTTAGAGTTCCAGATGGTTGGTCTGCATCTGAACTATTCAGAGCGAATGAATATACATGCATTGGCCACATTTCATTCTGTGTAGCCAGACCAAAATTTTCATAAGGGATTGTATATCCCTTTAAGTATTTGTAAGGAACATATTGGCTAAAATAGTTTGCATCTTCTTCATTAAATAAATTTGTACCATTTGCCAGAAGTGTCGCGTTTCGTAATATTCGTCTTTGCAAACCCGGTAAGGTTAATCCACTACGACCGACACCTGGAATGGCTGGATATCCTGAAACAGGAATCACATACGGTCTTTGATGAGCATAAATCCAATTTGTCAAATTTGCATAATCATTTCGGTAAGGAATAGCGTCGGAACGACGCGACCACCATATTATACGCGATGCAATATTATGAACATCCAATTCATACCTGGCTCTTCCTGTTACACCAGGAAATGTAAATGCCTGCATTTGCCTGATATTATAACGCAACGATTGGGTAGCAAACACTTGTCGCTCTGCATCAGTCAAAAACGTATATACTCCTTCAAGTGTTATATTCAAAGGCCATCCATCGGAATTAGGAATTGTAGTATTAATATCCGTCAAAAAATTGCGCATAGTACCAGTTGGGTCTTCATATGAACCATACAAGTTGTTCAGCGTTTCGGGCAAAGGTCCATACAATGTCGGATTCCAAATTTGCGTATACTGATCGCTCGGTAAATAGGGTAATGACCGAAATCCATACCGTAAACGCACACCACTCGGGTCTAAAATAGTATATAAATCGCGAATCGGTCGCATTTGAATCTGAATTTCAGGCGTATGATTCTGAAGAGCTACAAGAGGTAAGGAGTTTGCAATATAATCCGAAAACCAGAGCCCTAAAGGAATTCGCAAAACGCGACCTGGTATACTTGGTGCATTTGTTTGTGTTTGTCCTTGCCATGCAACGACATTTGGGTAACCGCCAGCCGGATCTGCATAGATTCCTGATGCAGGATCAAACAGTTCGGGGACATCACCCACCATAACACGCCATTTCTGATATTGCGATTGGTCCAAATCCAATACAGCTCGAGCAGCAATCCAATCCCCCGTAAATTCCTGAATTTTTTGACCTCCAATTGTGAATGTTACACGGTCAATCATTCGTGCACCCAACTGGCGAATCCACTGAAATTGCTGGGGTGTCCGTTGAAGAATGGGATTTCCCGATAGGTCGTATTCAATATACGCTTTACTGAATATATCCGGAATAGTACATCGTAGAACTAAATCACTCAATAAATCGCCACTTCGTGGTATTTGAGCCTTCAATAAGATAGGTGAATCCATTAATAATTGAGAAGGACCATTCAACGGAATCTGAATGGGTTCTTGTGAAAAATGCGAATATCGCACAAACGCTTTATAAAACCATGTAATTTGCGGATTTCCGTTAACAATGGCATTTTCATTTCCGAAACTAACTAATGTTATTAGTCCTCCCGACATCTCCTATTCGGGTGAAGAGGTTCTATAAAAAGATAAAAACGCAAATAGAATAATGAATACCCCATTCAACGGTATTAACTTACAGACTTCTCCAGAATCCTATTGGAAACCGTGGATTTGGATAGTAGTCACTGTATTTGCAATTGCAATTGCCTTTTCAGTATGGAATTGGTCAAAATGGGCTACATCCCCTTGGTGGTCAGATAGGGCAACTGCCGCATCACACTTTTGGGATATTCTGAAACCTACACAGACTTCTCTGATCGACCCTGGAGCTTTACCTACACAACCCACTTCCGAAAAATTGCACGAAGCGACTATACAAATCCCCGAAACCTGGTGTTTTATAGGGGAAGACCAAACAGGACGATGGTGTGTAAAAGTTCCCGCATCCCATTCCTGTGACCCTAATCGCTCCTTTGAATCACGAAGTGCCTGTGAAATGGTAAATGCATCCACCATGCCTCTGGGTATCCTACAAAACGGTGGATTGACTGATAAACCTTTAAGTGCTATTCCAGCATTGAGCAATAATACCGTTGTATAAAATAGAATGGATTACACTAGTAATTACATTGCAGTATTACAGGGAAACTTAGAAGTTCCTGAATTAAAGAATCGCCAAGATATTTGGAAATATTTTCCCGTGGCGGCAAAACCTATGAGTGGAGGACGCGATAAGTTGGAATGGCATATTTCAAACATGATTAAGATGTCAAAGCTAACCAAAATCAAAATTGATGCAATGAAGCCAATTTTGGAACCTAAACTTCTGAAAGCACTCCAGGCTTCTGACGCCTGGTCCGTGGAAGAAGGGAAGAATGCAACAACTCTTGCTATTCTTGTAATGAAATCGCCCAACCAGAATAAAACGCGTAAAAACTATAAAAATGCACCGCCTCCTGTAACTGAATATCGCAAATGGAATATTACACACAAGAATACAGGTGTATCTGCTATACCTGCGCTCGCACCCATTCTTGCAAACAAAACCAATAAGAATAAGCGAAATAATATAAATAATACAACACGAAAGGCCAAAAAGCCAAAAACGCAGGCTGAAATAAACGAAAATGCATTTTTCGAACGTCTTGCGGCAAAAACAAACGAAGAAAAGGCCGCCAATAATTTGTTACGGAAGGAGCGAATGAGGAAATATATTAAGGAACAACCTGAACATATCAAACAAATCAAACAAATTGTGAATAAACTTACTGCTGAAAACCAAGAAAAACTGACTCAGGAATTGGTTACCGTAATTCCTACATCTCCTGCTGAATTCAAAGAGTCGATGGACACCTTTGTTGACCTTGCCTTGAATACGCAGGCCTATCATCCTCTTTTTATTCATGTAGTCCATGCTCTGAACGCCAGAAAAGAATTTCCTGACTTGGCCTCTACCATCCTTTCAGAATCCTACATGACTAAATTCCAATCAGCCTTTTCCAATCCTGCCTTTTTAACTCCGAAAACCCAACAAGAGTTACTGAATTATCGATGCTATCTGCTGTTTGCGGGATACATGTATCGTGAAGAATTCTTAGCCTGGTCTCAATTTCAGAAAGTTCTGCAACGCCTGGAAGAATTAAGTGCAGACGAAGACAATCCAAACATTCAGAGTGAAGCAATTCTCGGTCTAACTTATGCCCTAATTCGTGCAGGAAAACGAATGATAATGGATGGCGGGGATTCAGAAACCGAATTTGCTCGGTATTTGGAATACTTAAATGACCTTTCCAAATATTACGCCATTCAAAGAATTCGATTTCAGATTCAGGACTTCTTGGACTCTGTGGGTGCTGATTTCAAAATTCGTGGAGCGGACCCTTGGGCTGTAGGGGCTCCTGATTCCAATCTGAAAAAGAAAGCGAATGTGAAAGCAATTATGAAAACAAATGCGAAAACGAAAGGTAAGGGGCTTGGTCAAGATATTACTGAACTTTGGAAACGGTATCCTCTAGATGTTAAACAACAAGGAGATATCTGGTTAGTAAAGATTCATAATAAAAAAGCTACAGAACGATACGAAAAAGAGAAAAGGCGATTTTCATCTGTTTCCCATATGATACAAGAATTCACAAACGAAATCACATTTCTTGTGAGAAATTCAGAGTATTGGTCTATGGGTCCAAATGTACCCGGTACAATTCTTACAATAAAAGCAAAGAAATAAACAATGGAGAAAGAGAATCCCTGTACATTTGATTTTGATGAAGCCTCTGCTGCATGGCGTTCAAATAAAAAATGGTTAGGAAGAGGCATGTTTGCCTATAAATGTTCCTATATTCATAGCAATGGAAAACAGTGTACCAAATCCGTGGAAGGACAAGCCTATAAAATCCCGTACAGCATTCGTAGTGATTGGACAACAAATATTAGTTCAACCTCATACACACATTGCAAACAGCATAAGCGAAGTAGGCATATCATTCAACACAATTCCGACTAAATTAGTCTTCTTTTGGTGATACAAGCATAATCCCTAGTATCCCCAACAAACACAAAAACAGCAGGATTACATGAAATATAAGACTCAACATTTCAGGGTCTTCAAACATTTGGAATTACAACTATTCACGAAGAATAGTTTAGACCTTTTATTTTTGACACATGCCCGGTAAGGTATGTGTCAAAATACTCGTAATAAGAATCGTTCATAACAATAGAGTTTAGGCAATGCCGTCCATTATACAATCTATGAAAAATAAGCTCGCATACAAGGTGAATAAACTTGTAAGAGATCCAGACGCGGATAAATTTGCGAAAGAGGATGAGGAAAGAAGAAAAAAGGAAGAAGAGGAAGAAAAAAAAGAAAAGGAGAAAACTGAAAGAGGAGAAAGAGAAAAAAAGAAATTTTTGGCAAGGATGCGAAAAGTATTAATCTATGAACCTGGACTTAATAAAATTGAGAGAATATATACAAAAAAAAATAATGATGACGAAGATGAGGACTGGCTTGAACTCTCATGGAACCCTTATCCTGATGGAAGAAGGGAGAATAATGCCAATGAATCAAAAAGATGGTTTGGTGAATATATGAATCAGGACCCTGAATTAAGAGTATTCTTACTTAAACTGTATGCTAAATATAATGCCACACAAAAACAAGAGGAGGAACGGATAGAAAAGGCCGAATTTTCAAATAAACGTCTTGTTGATCGAATATGGGGTACATTCAAAGAAATTTTTAATAAAGTATTTCCTATTCTGATAGGTGTATTAGCTGCATCCTTGGCTATAAATTTAAATCTTTATAAAAATTGGCCATATCGTGTATTATATGGTATTTTCGCGTATAATTTTTGGTACATTGTACTTCCGTATGTGTATTTGTATCGCTGGGCTTGGTTAGGCAAAAAACCCAAATTCTACTCTCTTCTTCCTCTGATTCCCTTACGATTTGAAAATCGTTTAATTGCACAATTTTATAGTTGGCTGTCATACAAACCAGATGACGAAATACACAGTCAACTTGAATGGTTAACTTGGGTAAAAGAACAGGAGAAATCCTAAGTTTATTTAATTTTTCGTAGATACCAACTAACGCAAAATCCAATTGCAAGACCAGCGATTAGAGTACCTGTAGTTTTTACCCAAGATTTATCTTCTGATTGTTTCTGAAATGGCGGTTTTAAGGAGGATACAGTATCCAAAAATTCATCCAAAGTAATTTGTCTCTTTCCCAGAGATTCATTCACAAGATTATGAATTTGCCAAGTCCAATGAATTAAATCGGAACGGGAATTCAGAGCGGGCTCAAGAGGCAACTCTTTCATATGCACCGCGTAATGTTCCCTACATATAGGGCAAGGTATCAGATACTGCAAGGATTCATAAAACTGTTTCGCTGCAGCTTTATATTCAGGAGGCGGATTAGGAGGATACCCCAAAGCAACAATATGGATAGTGTACCAGAAAATAGGACCCCACACCGTAGGTGGTAAAGCAATCTCTCTCTGCTTTCCTGATGTCATTCTACTTGTTTTTCTCTTTGTTATGGGTAGATTGTTTCATTCACTTACCTAAACGAAAATGAGTTAAATCAAGTAAGAATATAAAAATAAAATGGAATGTGTAAACTGTGGAAAAACAGGACATTCATTCCGGGAATGTAGGGAACCCACATCTTCCTTTGGAATCATCGCAATTCGTATGAAGGACAACCAACCAGAATATCTACTAATACGTCGAAGGGACTCCCTCGGATATGTGGATTTTTTACGAGGCAAATATAATTTGTTTGACCAGACCTACATACAAACACTTATAAATCAAATGACCGTTGAGGAACGCAATAGGCTTCAAACACAGTCATTTGATACACTCTGGACAAATCTTTGGAATTCCCAACATACGCGTCAATATCGTTCTGAATATGAACATGCCAAAAAGACTTTTGAACTGATAAAATCAACTGGCGATATACATGGAAAACTTCTTCATCGCTATATTGCAGACGTTGTCACAGAATGGAAAGAACCCGAATGGGGATTTCCAAAAGGCCGCCGTTCCCCTCACGAGTCTGAATCAGAATGCGCGATTCGTGAGTTTTGCGAGGAAACTGGTCTGCAAACTAGGGATATTTGGATACGAATTGATGAACCAACTGAAATAGAAGAATATTGCGGAACGAATGGAATCTCATATAAACATAAATATTTTCTCGGAGACTGTTCTAACAATGTAAGTGTAATTGCTACAAATCGTGTACAGACACGAGAAGTAGGTGATATAGGATGGTTTTCTTTTGAAGATGCTTATGCCAAAATTCGAGAAACAAATCCAGAGAAACGGTCGGTGTTAGGTCGTGTCCATGCACGAGTACTAAATCTTTCTTAGACCCATAAATAGTCAAGAGTCTAATCCCGGAATACACGTAAATATAAGAAATAATATACGTGCAAATAAATAGAATGACTCTACGTAAGTGGAAGGGCGCAGATCTTTCGTTTTTGAAGGTGGTAGAAGACCGCCTACAAAAACGAACCTATGAAAAAGAAAAAGAGCGAATTGCCAAGGATTTTGGTACTCTTCAGAAAATGGAATCAGAGGTGGAGATACCTAATGAATTCAAAAACAGAATTGCGAATGCTAAACTCGAATTTATTCGTTTTTTAGAACCTTCAAAGGAAGTGATAGCCACAATCCACGTGGAAGAGCCCGTAAAAGGCTCCCCCGTTCTTGAAAAGCATATGACACCAGAGGAACGAATTTCTGAAATTCAGAAAATAGTCAAGAAATACCCTGAAATATATCGCACAAATATGACCCGTCGTTCAAAAAATCAGAAATTTCTGGAAGAAAAACGTGATTGGATTACGCGAAAGTACAAAGAGTCCGATGACCCCTCAAACAAGCGTGTCCTCATTGGTAAAGAACCGAAGAAGCGCCTGCAAATTTTACGAGAAACCCTACAGAAATTATCCGACATTGATTCTGAAATTATTGAATCAGAACAACCCCAAAAACCAACCAAAGATTATATGAAATATTTACGAGAAATCAAAGAACGTTTGGATAAGAATGTCTATAAAACTGATTCAGCGCAGCGAAATACAAACATTGCACTTCTAAAACAGAAAATAGAGACTGCGGCTAAACGAATTATTCAAACAGAACCCACCGACCTTGATAAACAGCACACCAACCTTCTTGATGCCCTCGAAAAATACGAAACACGCGATTCCCTGTTAGAATCCTGGGACAAGGAAACCGATTTTGCAAAACGAGATGAACTTTTGAATTCTCTACTCAAAAGGGGAATTCAGCCATCAGAATGGTCGGAAAAACGCGAAAGAGAAACGGGGTTGTATCCAAATATACAAACCGCCGATTTTGCCAGTCGATTGGCTACAAAATCCGAATTTGCCGAACTTCGTTCTAAAACTGTAGCAGACGATGTATGTGGTTCCGGCGTCAAAGGATTTGACACAACACCAGTTCAACGTCTTGTTGCTCGATTTCTGCATCCTAAAACACCCTACAGAAGTCTCCTACTTGACCACGGTGTCGGTGTAGGAAAAACCTGTACAGCAATTACTGTTGCTGAAATGTTTCTGGAAAAACTCCCACAAAGAAAAGCCATCATTCTATGTCCTCAGGCGATTGCATCTGGATTTAAGAGAACGATATTTGACCCTGAACGAATTGTTGCAATCCCTCCTCGCGAGGCGCAACTTCGTGGAGAGGTGTGGGAATCATTCCAATGCACTGGGATGAATTATCTACGACTCACAGGTATGGCACAGGAACGGAATATTGAGGAAGTAACTCGCAAGGCCACACTTGAAATTAATAAGCGGTACACAATTATGGGATATCTTGCGTTTGCTAACAAAGTGACCAAGAAACTGAAAAAGCACATTCCAAAAGACAAAGTAGGAGAAGAAAGGGTTGCCGCAGAAAACGCTTGGCTCTATAAATACTTTTCTGACCGCCTCTTGATTATTGATGAAGCACATAATCTGAGAGATTCTACGGCAACCGCTGAAGTGAAAGAAGTCGCGGCAGAAGAGGCGCCAAATCCTGGTGCTGTTCGTGATGCAGCAGAAGGCAAACAGCTCACTCCCATTCTGAAACGCGTTCTTTCTATTGCAGAAGGGTTACGCCTCCTGATGATGACAGCGACACCCATGTATAACACTGCACCTGAAATTCTCTTCCTGCTCAATCTCATGATTCTTAATGATACAAAACGTGATTCCAGCATGCTCCAGTACAAATCATTTTTCTTACCTGATGGGTCTCTGCTCCCTTCTGCACATTCTCAACTTCAAACACTCTGCAGTCGTTATGTGAGTTATATGCGCGGTGAAAATCCCGCATCATTTCCACTCCGTTTAACACCCCCCAGTGCAGCCGGTCCTTCTTTCTTTGAAAAAGACTATCCCACCCTTTCCATTTCTAAGAAAGAGGGTACTGTGAAAATGACAGAAGAAAGTCGTCGTATTCTGGGAGTCCTTCCAATTGTTTTACACAAGGTAAATCCTGCAAATTCTGTTGTCGGAAAAGAACTGAATCGTGTGTTTGAAAATGCGCGTGCTGAAAAAGAAGCCCGTGAAATGTCCGACCTAATTCTTGGGCAGACTATGCAAGTTTCCAACATCACCTATCCTGATGGGACAAGTGGTTCTAAGGGCTGGGAACTTTATTGGAAGGCACAAGTTGTTGGAAAAACCCAACAATTTACTTGGACGCCGCCAGAAGACCAGAAAGAAAAAACCGTGGACGATGTCTTTACTGGAAAAGGCCTGGTCTCCCATGCTCCGAAAATTGCTGCAATAGTAGATTCTGCCGCAAAGGCTAAAGGTATGGTATTTGTATTTTCACAATTTGTAAAAGCGGGTGCTCTGCCTATTGCAATTGCTATGGAACGCGCAGGTTGGACGCGTGTACTAAGCGATGGTACGCCTGCTCCTGTAGGGGCAGGACTGTCACCCGTTTCTCGCCAATGTGCTCTCTGCGCAAATAAGGAGCATCAGAAACATGCGGGACACACCTTTATGCCCGCCAACTTTGTGCTTCTCACAGGAAGTGACCTTATATCACCTGATTTCAAAGGAACACTTGCCTATGCAAACACTCTTAAATCCCAAACAGATATTGTGGGTGGAAAGGTCAAGGCAATTGTAGGAAGTCAAGTTGCTTCAGAAGGTCTCGATTTGAAATGCATTCGTGAAAATCATATTCTAGACAGCTGGTACCATTTGAATCGTATTGAACAGATTATTGGCCGTGCAGTCCGCTACTGTAGTCACATGGCTTTACCGATTGAACAACGCAACTGTCTTATGTATATGCATTGTGTAAGTATTCCTAAATACGAGACGGCGGACCTTTATGCGTATCGTCTCGCTGCAAGAAAGGCCGTTCCTATCGGAGAAGTTCAGCGAATTATTAAAACTGCATCCTGGGATTGCCTGATGAATCGTGATGCTGTATTACTAAAAGGTCTTCGAAAACGAAAAGTCGTAGATGCACAAGGACGCGTTTTACCAAATTATGATCCTCATGACCGTCCTTACACAAGTATTTGCGATTTCCAAGAAGTGTGCGAATATGAATGTGTTGCCGCAAAAGCGGAAATACCTGAAAAAGATACTAGCACTTACGAAGGATTTGATGCCAAACGACGATTTATGGAAAAAGAAAAATATATTCGAAAATTGTTTGAAAAAGAAATTGCCCTTCCTCTGGATTTCTTGAAAAAGACCGTCTATGGAGATATGCCATGGGAAGTAGGTTCTATAGGTCTTCGTGCACTTCTTCAGAATCCGACATTTATAATTCAGAGAAAGGATGGTGCCAGAGGCACCATCGAGCTGAAAAATGGCTACGTAGTCTTTAAACCCCTTGGTGTTACAGATGAAACACTTCCTCTTGCCCTACGATACGGATACGCCTATGGTAAAATCCCTAAATCCATACATCTGAATTCGGATACCCTGTTTGATTTCAGAGAAGAGGAGGAAGCAGCTATGCCGGCTAAAAAAGTTCCCAAGAAGAAAGAAGGCAAAGAGGACAAAAAAGACAAGGAAGAAATTGCAGAGTTATCAGCAACCAAAGACCAAGAAGACCAGGAAATGCCAAAACTGGTCAAAGAGGCAATTGGTTCTTTAGAACGCTGGCAGGCGGTTCTGGAAACACTGCTTGATTCCGACCTTGATGTTGCAATTAAAGCGCCCGCTGAACTCCCCAAACAATTCTTTGAAGGCGCACGATGGGTTCTACATAATTTTGTCGACTTACCTGAAACTCGCAAAATCGCTGAACGATGGTGGATGGACACTGAATGGTCTGTAGCGCAACGAAATGCCGTATTAGCCTATTTACTGAAACATTCTGATGAATATCCCTCCATACGAGAACATTTCCGACCCGTTGAATTCTTTGTGGGACCTCTTTCAGGATATTTTGCAGTTGATCTGAATGAACAAGAACCCGCTAAAACGGCACTGAAATCCTATTGTTTACTGGAGGACGAGGGTGTAAAAGCCTGTCCTCCCAACATTCAGAAGATTGTTCAGACCATTGTTGGAAATCCAGTTGATCGCATCGAAGACACCGGCCCGCTTTTTGGATTCGTAATTCCTATTAAAACTCTGCCGACCTTCAAATCAGTTGATAAGAAAGAAAAGATTACGGGAGCACAATGTGGGAACACCAGCAATCTTACATCTCATCATTCGCGAATTGAACAAATTCAGAATGAGTTGTGGAACCATTACGGGGAAGACGTTGCAATTATGAATATGATTCTATCGACTGGTACCGAGGGTGCCGACATTACCGCCGCGGAAAGGAAAAAACGCCAAGAACAGGGTACCCTAAAACACATTAAAGACCTCTCCAAAAATCACTCTTGTTTTTACATGGAATTCTTACTCCGCTGGATGGATATGAACCGTGTAGATGGTAAACGTTGGTTCCTATCCGTAGTCGATGCCATGAGGGCAGGATACAAAGCATCCTAGGTGCTCAAAATTGATAAAATTTAAACCCGAACTACAGAGGGACAAAAAGAATGTATACGACAATCTATTTGGATGAGCGGATCGCACTGACACCCAAAGAACTTAATATCCTTCGTAACACGGATGAAATTAAGGAAGTAATAGAAACAAAACTAAAAGAAATTCATGAGGGAAAATGTAATGCAAACGGCTACATTCGCCCCGGTTCTTTAAAGCTTATAGGACGGAGTATGGGTGTCGCCGAAAATGGAAAATTTACAGGAAATCTAGTGTTTGATTGTAAATTCAGTTGCGAGATTCTCTATCCTACCGGTGGCATGGAAATCGATGTAATGATAGTAAAAGTTAATAAAATGGGAGCCTATGCAGTATTTGAAGAGGCAATTCGTGTTCTTCTTCCCCGTGATCTTCATCTTGGAAATGAAGAATTTGATGCTCTAACAGAATCCAAAACGGTTCGCATTAAACTAATTCGTGGTCGGTTTCAGTCAAAAGATACATTTATTATGGCTGTAGGTAAACTTCTTTCCCAACCTGAGGAAAAAACGGAAGAAGAGTAACATTTGTCCAAGAATAGAATGTCAGTAAGTCCCGGTAATACAGAATTACTTTCCCAGGAAGAGTACATCCGACGTAAGCATTTTTTAGAAAGTTTAAAAGGGTTAACCCGTTCCGAATATACAGAAATTGTCAGAATTCTTCAGTTACATGCTGTACTTTTTTCTGAAAATCAAAATGGTATATTCTTCAATGTTGCATCCTTAGAACAGAAGGTTTTCGAAGACCTGGAAAAGTTTTTACTTTTTACACAAACCAACCGAAAATCACTGTCTGACCGTGATACTATTCTAAGCACTCTTAAACATACCAAAGAAATTGAAGAGTAAGTGAAATTTAAACCCAGTAACCATTCTTTTAGTGTAAGAGTATGGTTACTTTTACCGAAATTGCACATGCAATTCAAACAAATACTGGTCGTGATTTTGGTGTTCAGTCATGCATTCCCAGACATCAGTCTGAAATTGAACGATTTAGTTTAATAGAAACACATATTGCAAAAGAAGAACCATTTAGTAAAATTGGGCTTCGACGAACTCCAAAAGAATCAGAATTAGCACCGACTCCAGTTCCAACTCCAACACTGAAAAAAATAGTTCCAAAACAATCACCTGTAGAATATGAACAAATTCCTACTCCTGTCAGTATCTTTAAAGCAGAACCTAAGGTGGAACCAAAACCAGAACGCAAACAAGAGTCCCGTTTTGAATCCAGAGGAAGACCGCAAGATCCCATTTGCATTGCCATTTCACAAAGAGACCCCATGTATGAAATTGCATCATCTTTAGTAAAACAATCCATTGAAACGGAAGAAGCCATAATTATTGAGGGAAAACTGGCAGACCTTTACAAATCAGAATCAGGCAGGTCTCGTGGTTGGACAAAGAGTCATCTTGAGACATTTATTCAGCCTCGTGTAGCCTCAGGTGGTTCTCTGAACTCCAAACAGCACTTTTCCTGGGATAAACTATTTACTGACAAGCAAACCTCGGCTGAACTGGACTTCATTTGTCTTGCTAAAGGAATTCGCCTTGCGGTTTGGAATGATGACGAAAAATGCATTGGAATTTGGCCAGCCGCTGACCTCTCTGAATCCAAACAAACTCCTCCTCTCTTTCATGTTTCAAACAAAGGTGTTCCTCTCTCCAAAACAACTGTCTTTGAGGCAGGATGGACACTGAGAGCAGCGCTCTCAGTCGAACATGGTCTGGAAAAACTATCCATTGACGAACTTGATTCCTTTGCTGAAAAAATGGGAATCGAATTGTCTGGAAAGAAGTCAGAACGTGTTCGGATGTTGGCTACCGCTAGAACAAAACAGCGACTTCAGAATTAACTATATTCTTGCATAAACTGTTCCGCAAACTCCTTTATTTTTGTATGAGTAAATAACTCGCCATGGAACACGAGTTTATCAGGATTAATATCTTTTGTGGTCTTGAATTTGGAATCCATAGGAATAAAATGGGCATGTTCCCAAAGTTCAGAAGAACTCAAGACATCGAGCTCTTTAGGGGAATAAATAGCCAGGAAAATGGGTATATTTGTATTATACGTTCGATTTATAGCATCCCAAAAGTTTTCGTCTTCTTCGCCCAATTCAAACACGACTTCACAAGGAATAAGTTCTTTTACAAATTTCTGAAATGTGGTTTTTCCATTTGCACCTGAACCACATAGAATATAAATTTTTTGATGGTTAATCTCCTTCATCTTATGTTTCAGAATCTCCTTAATCATGAAAACACGAAGTGCTTCCATAGGAAAGAGAGTATTCATAAACTGATTAACTGTTTGAATAACGGAATCGGTGGACATTCTAAATATAAACAACCTATATAGTCTTATAAAGTATATAGGTTGCCTCAATTTTTTATTATATATCGTAAAAAATGAAATCTGCGGTCTTAGAGAATAGGCACCTCACACCAAAGTAGAGAGAATGTCCCTGGAGTTACACCCTACTGATATTCGTCAAGCACAGGCACTCTGGAGTGCATGGGAGACCGGTACAGATATTGAACTTGAGGCCACATTTAAGACACAGAATCTTACAAACTGGCTCGATGTAGTTCAACATCTTCGTAGTCTTGGTCTACAAGAGAATCCGCAGCCACCCAAACTCAATATTATGGTTGCAGGTGGACTTCGATTCACCATTGTAGGCGAGGACCAAATTCAACAGTATTGCATGGATAATTCTCTCAAAGGAAAACTGTTCCATGTAATTCGAAAGGATAAAAAACGTACTGGCGCTGGTTCAGAAAGTATCACTGAAGTTGATTGGAGGGAGTACGGCGTTCGTATTAAGCTGCGTCGTGAGACAACACTTTCCATTGATGATCCGCGTGTGAGAGAAGTTCTGGGTCGCTGGGCAACAATTCCCAAATCATTCCGTTATATTCAGCGCTACAGTTTTACATCTCTGAAACACAAAGGTCTACAGTTTGACCTTTCGATGGTTAAACAGAATCAGAAGGATGAACGTGGTAGTTTCATTCAGACAACCACTTTTACGACCGCCGAAATCGTAAAACAACCCATGAATTATGAAGTTGAAGTTGAAGTTCTGAAAGGTACAGAAAATGTGACATTTCAATCCCTTATGGTTGGAATAGCAACTGTTCTGCGAGGCCTACAACGTTCCTTTGTTCTAACACGCCAAACTGTACGCAAGAGTGTTTTGGATTTTCTTGCTGATAGAACCGGTGCTAACAAGGGAAACTTTCCCGGTCCTCAACCAGTTACACTTGAACGACCCAATGTATTGCCTTCTGACGATGATTCAACTCCCAACATTCGAAATGAAGATT
>JACCDO010190092.1_pt1 | contig 24700 bp, 19 predicted proteins | sample 7446101 | NCBI WGS metagenome assembly JACCDO01 (sample SAMN15323440, study PRJNA562643) | freshwater metagenome | isolation source: river surface water | place: USA:Blue River Watershed | collected 2017-08-16 | reverse complement strand
TAAAACCATGTTATAATAAGGAAGCTTATTTAAAAAGATATGAAGGAAATGCATGGCATGGAATAGATAGTGTAATTATAAACTTTTTTTATAAATATTACATTGTTATATTTTTAATTGTTATTTTGATATTGTTAATTTATATATTGTTAAAATAAAAATTTAATATAACCAGTTTACATTAAATTTTTAATTTTCTTCATTTATAACAAGATGATGTATATATAAAACAGATTCTCGACCTATTCTTGCTGCTCTACCAATTATTTGTTTTTCTATTGGCTCATTCATAGAATGATATAAAATTATATCAGTAGTTTCCTGTAAATTGATACCTGCGCAATCATCGTTACTATTTAAAAATATAACAGGTATCTTTCCATTTTTAAACATTTCAATATGGTTTTCTCTTGTTTGTATATTACCTTTTATTTGTAAATATCGAATATTATTATCTGACAAGGCTTTAGATATGGGATAAAAAGTTTCACAGTGTGCAGAATAAATTAAAAATCTTCCATCTTTTTTATTTTTAACTAAATCTATTATTTTATCTATTTTAGTTACAATATTTTTTTTATTACAAGGAATAACAACCTCATTTTCATCCTTTACATCTTTTGCTATATAAACGACATCTTTCAAATCAACATCCCTAATACATAAAGGACATTTTTTTCTAAGTTCTAAACTTTTAAAGAAACATTGTCCGCAAAATATATTTTGACAACCTGGTTCAAGTATAGGTTTATTTATTGTATCATAACAAATAGGACAAGCATCATTTAACATAGAATTATATTTTTTTTCTAAATTATTTATTTGGTCGATGATGATATTTTTTTTGTTTTGATAATTTTCTAAATTTTCTTCTGAATTTCTTAAACTATATATTTCTATTTTTGCATTTATTTCTATTAACTCTTCTCTTTTTTTATTTTTTATAAGATCTACAATGTTATCGGTTTTTTTACCACCTAAAGATGATATTGCTAACTCTATATTTCCAGCCTCTATCATAGTTTTTATTTTTGGATCTATTAAATTTTTTATAACATTTATTAAGGGTTGATAACATTTATGATATATATGTTTTATTTCAGGCATTTTAAATGATCTCTTGACAAATTCTGGATCATTTTTAATTATAACATCAGCAAACTGAACCTCAAAATCTGACCAACTATTATTTATAATATCTTTCATAAAACCTTTACAATTTCTATGTAATATAGAAATTGAATTTGGATTTGATGTAACAAACCAGTAAAAGTTAGCAAATATTTCCTTCATTCCTGGAATTTTTAAATTTCCAGGTTCGTCAAATATGAATCTTTTCCATGCATAATTTGCAAAATTTTTTATTAAATTATTATACATTGTTGGAGATACTATAACTACATCAAAATTATAAGGATCTAATTCGTCTATATTTTTCTTATTTTTTATAGTCGTATATGTAAGATTAGATTTATTTAGTTCGTTTTCCCATTGGCTTATTATATTTAATGTAACTAATATAAGAGTTGCTGGCAATTTTTGAAATCTAGTTATATGTCTTTCTTTTATTCTACCTTTTGCAAATGTATCAATTTTTTCAAAAATAAAAGGCGTATCTAAATCCCATTCCATTTTATCTCTAGATATTAATCCAATCATTGATAATGTTTTTCCATAGCCTATAATATCTGCATTAACACCAATTTGAGTTTCTTTTGTATAAGTAACCTTATCTATTATATTATTATTTTCTAATTCTTCCATTTTTTGTATTGAAACCAACTGATGATCATATAATTTAATTTTTAAATTTTGTGGTTGTTTGATCATTTTTATTGACATTTATTTTAAATACTATATTTTTAAATATAGTATTTAAAAATTTTAAAACTTTCTTTTGGTTAAAAGAATATTTACAATATTCTTATTTATAATTTGCGTTATTAAATATTAATTTTATCCAATCCAAATTTCTTATTCATCTCATTAATTACAGGATTTCTAGGAGGATAATAAATTGGTTTTGTATTTATAATTGTAGGTTTTAAATTTAGTCTTATTTCTAAAATTTCATCTAATTGTGCTTTATTATGAATACATAATTCAAATGTATCCAATAAAGGCATATTTCTTGATGGAGCAGGTATAATATTTTCTGTAGATTTTAAATTTAATTTTTTAAGATCATCAGATGTTATTAAAAATTTTGGTTTATCTTCTTTCTGTTCTATTTTATCATCATTATAAAAATAAGATGTAAAATAAGAATATATACTTGACATTTTTATATATTGTAAAAAAAATTTTAACTTTTTTATTCGTCTACAATAATAATATTATTATTGAAACTTTTAATTAGATTATTTATATTAATCGACAAATTATTATTTTCTAAGAATACTTTTAACTCATCAATATCAGGTCTTCCGCAAAAAGGTATGTTTGCAATTTCTATCTTTTCATAGTTTTTAAATATTTCTCTCGTTCTAACATGATTTAAAATACTAATATCTATATCCAAATTATCTTTTATATTTTCTATAGTTTTATATTTTTTCAAATATTTAAAAGCTGTTTGAGAACCAATTTTTGGAATATTTTTGTTATAATCACATCCGCACATTATACAAAAATCCAAAAACTCAGAAGATGTTAATTCTAAAGAATCCAATAAATTATTATAATTAATTCTAATACATGTATCTGTATATGTATCAATTTTATTTAAAAATATTGGTGTTTCATAAGCTAATAAATCAGTGTCTTCAGACAATACAGCGTCTACTAATCCTCTTTTACACAAGTCTCCACAGGTTGTTTCTGCTTCTAAAATTGCATTATAATATGGAATTTTTAATATATCAAATAGTTCCTTTGTTAGTGTAAAATCGGTTAGAGATATATTTAAAATATTGCTTTTCATTTTATCTATCTTATTTTTTATTAAATTTATATCAATATTATCATCTTTTTTTCTAAGAAGTCTAGGAGGATTATCGTCTTTTATTTTTTTGTATAAATCTAATAAATTTGATTCCAGTTCACCTGTATTAATAAATTTTTCTAATGAATTTTCGAGTTCCAATACTTTGTTTTTTAAATTTTCTTGTTGCTTTCTTCTTTCTTCTTTTTCAGCTTCTTTTTCAGGAGGACTTCCATTATCATAAATGAATACTGCATGAACTTCATTTCGTCTTAAAGAGCATACTAAATTGACAAAAGCTGATAGCCATTTATCACCATAGATTGCCTTATATTTACATAAAAACAAAGATGTGTCTATTGCAACTTTTTTATAAGCGTATTCACTTAAATGAATTTCTTCAAATATATCAGGACAATTTTTTCTTAAAAATACATTTAAATTATTGATTCCCATGTTTAAAAATAATTTTTTATTTTTTGGATTTAAATCAATTTATAATTTTTCAATTATAAATGTTTTATAATATATCATCTTCTCTATCACTGTCTTCTTCTTTATCTTCTTTATCTTCGTTATCTTCGTTGCTTTCATTATCTTCGTTATCTTCGTTGCTTTCATTATCTTCATTATCTTCATTATCTTCATTATCTTCATTATCTTTATTATCTTCATTATCTTCATTATCTTTATTATCTTCATTATCTTTATTATCTTCATTATCTTCATTATCTTCATTGCTTTCATTATCTTTATTGCTTTCATTATCTTCATTATCTTCATTGCTTTCATTATCTTTATTGCTTTCATTATCTTCATTGCTTTCATTATCTTCATTGCTTTCATTATCATCATTTGTATCTTTTTCTTTATTTGTTAACTTTTCATATTTTTGTAAATTTACATACAAATCTGGATATTTACTTATTATTTTATCGTTATCATTAAAATAAGAATCTATCTTTTGCATTATAATATTATCATTTGTCAATATTCTTTTAATTTTGTTTGGTTTATTATCGTTTAAAACTCCAATACTTTCATAATTATTACCTATTTTTAAAAGTATTACGAATTTATTGAAAGAACTATTTATTTTATTTACAATATATGGTAATCTTGTATTATAATTAAATAATATAATATTAGTTTTTAATTTTTCTGTAACTAAATTAAATAAGTTATTTTCATCATTTATAAAAGTATTATATAAATCATTCTCTATTTGTATATAATTATCATTACATATTTTCTGTATATTTGTTCTTATAAAGTCGAATTTAGTTTTTGTGATTTTTTTTAATATATCTAAATTTTCTAAATACTCTTTGATAGTATTATTTAAATTACTAATATATTTATCATTAAGATCCGCAGAATTTATTATTTTTATAAATTTATCAATAGGTAAAATATCTTCTAATAAATTATAAATTTTATTATTTTTTGCATTATTAATAAGATCTATATATGTTTGTGTATATTGGTCAGGTGTATCTTCTTTTTTATAAATAATATTAATTAACGATATCATTTTTTTATATACTTGTTCACTTTTCAATTTATAAAAATGTTTTTTTGAAAAGATAGTATTTTTAAATTTATTAATAAAAGATATTCTATCTGTATTGTCAAGATAATAATATTCGTTAGAATATGATAAAAATAATGCATGATAGAAAGAATCTGTATCTATCACACCTGTTCTTGTTAAATATATTTTATTATCTTCAAAAGGAGAAGAAAATATTACAGTTTTGTCTATTGATATTAATTTGGATTGATTCATTTTTATGGTATTTTTATCTTTTTAAGTAAAAAATTTTTTATTTTATAAATAAATGGAATACAAAATAGAAAATGTTGATAACGTAGATATGTTAGAAACAAGTATATTTTTATCAGATATATTTTTTAATACAAATAATAAAAATCAGAGTTCAACTGGATCATCTGGACCAACTGGATCATCTGGACCAACTGGATCAACTGGATCAATAGGTCCAACTGGAACACAAGGTTTAATCAATGCATACTCGGCAATGAACAAATTACCTGGTTATCCAAATATTCAAATTTCTGAAGGTGGAAATAGATTAGCTTTTTTTGAAACAAACAGTTTTTTATATAAAAATTCTTTAGAACCTATACAATACTCAGGAGGAGCAATTCCAGGTAGTATCTTACCAAAAATTATACCATCTGTATTTTCCTTTATAATTAGAAAATTATATGGTCCTGTATTAGTTGGATTTAATAATACACTTGAACCATCTACTATATACGCAGGATTTTTAATATATATACATGAAACTACAGGGTTACCTGTAGCAGTTCTTATAACACCTACTTATAATTCTGAACCAGTAATTTTTAGTATTCCTGCAATTTTTACAATAGTAAGAAACTATAATATTTCAACTGATCAAGAAACATTCGGATTTTGGATAGAAAGAAAACAACAATTAATTACTGAGCCTCTTGAAGCTCAAGAAACTGCAATTCCTTTAGTATTTTTTGCACCTAGTATCGTGAATAATTATTTTAGTCAAACAGATGTAACTATTCTAGAACAACCAAATATAACACCAATGGGTCTTCCTGGATCTTCAATATCAAGTGGAGTTCAGTATACAGCTTTAAACCCAGATTATTGGGCTGGAACACCTCCTACAAATGTTCAAGAAGCTATAGATAGATTAACTAAACAAGTATATATTTTAAATAATTCTAATCCAATTGCAGGTATATAATGTAAAAAGTATTATATTTTATAAATATTTTTATAAAATATCTAAACTAATATTGACAATAATTTTGTAACACAGGATAATTTAAATCATATATTTGCATTTCATCTGCTTTTTTCAAAAGTTCATCAAGCATTTCGTTAAATTTTTCTGTATGTCCTATTTCATCGCATAAAGAGTGACAAATTTCATGTAAAAGAACATGAAGTAACATCATATCATCATAATATTCATTATACTCATCTTTTAAACATAAAAATATTTTTTGTTTATTGATAGTGTAAGATTTATCACCTTTATATAAAGTAACCTCATTTAATACATCTCTGTCATTTATACAACTTAAAATACCAGTGTATTTAATATTTTTATCAAATAGAGGTGCTACTTTTTTTTTTAATTCTTTTAATTTTGGATCATCTTGTAATTTATATTCTTCTATTTGAGTAATTATAATCCATATTATAAAACAAATTATTATCAAAACTGATATAATAGTATATATAAATGATGTATTTTTCGAATTTAATGTCATATTTAATATTATATTTTATATTATATTTGAAAATAAAATTGAAAAAATATTTTTTACAATATTACAAAAACATATTTAATATGGATATAATTACTGTTAGAAATAAAGGTAAAGAAATTTTAAAAAAAATTTTAAACAATGAAAAGAATATAACTGTTTTTGAAAAAAATATTTTTGAAATTACAAATAAGAATTTAAAAATTCAGGAAGATTTAGAAACTAATTATTTTTTAAATATCTACAATATTATAAATTTAATTAAAAATAAAAATGAAAAATTACAACATATTTTAGAAACTATAAAAAAAGGTAATTTGTATTGGAACAATAAGTTTTACGAGAATATACAATTTAAAGAACAAGAACAAGATAATTTCTTGATAAAACCATTTGAAATAGAAGAGGGTGTTTTAGAATGTAAATGTGGATCAAAAAGAGTTCTTTCATATCAAAAACAGACTCGTGGAGGAGATGAAAGTTCTACAACATTTGCGAATTGTATGGAATGTGGAAAAAAATGGACTTATTCTGGATAAAAATTTTAGTTTATATAAGAAATTTTTCTTAATCTTAAAATAAGATTAAGAAAAATTATTTAAGGAGTTTTACAATATTCATTTGTATAAAAACATGTCTCTGGTATACATTCAAAATCTAAACCTGATGGACATGGTTTATTACAATTAATAGTATTATATGTTCCTCCACAAAAATAAGAATTTTTTTGCAAAGAATCATCTGGATTTGGAGGTAAAGTGTTTTGCAAAGGAATAGTATTTGTAAAAAATGAGTTTGTTGTAACAGCAATTGGAAATGTTGTAGGTAAAGTTGCAAATCTCTGATTATTTAAATTAGTAATTTTTTCAATATTAGCATTTTTTATTTTTAACGCATTTGTTGCTGCATATTCACCGTCATCTGTATTTCCATTACCATCAACCTTAATAAAATTAGTAATATCAGGCATGGTTGATATACTTGATTTTAACATAGCTGGTTGATACACTATTCCTAATTTAGATACTTCTTGAAAATCAGGCATTAATTCTTTTAAAGATGCTTCATAAATTTGAACTGTATTACTATTTAATGGTAATAAATTTTTAACATCATCTCCTAACATATTTCTAATATTCACGGCATCTTCACTTTTAACTTCAAATGATGGTATATAAGTTTTTTGTTCTAGACGATTAGTATTTACAGAACCAGTTTCTGGACATCTAAAACAATATGCAAGTTTTTGGTCGCCTATATTACCTTGGATTTTATTATTATTTTCTATGTTATTAAAAATATCATTTGCAGTTTTTTCATATCTTTCTACAACATTATTAACTTTATTAATAAGATCATTAATTATTTTTTTATTTTCATTACTTAAAATCGAATTTCCAAGTTCACCACCATTTGCGGCAGTCATTCTTAAAATAGTAGATGCTTGTAAATTTCTACTGATTGACTCATGTTGCTGCCCACTATAAGAAGAAAAATTACTATTTTGATAGGCATGGTTAAACTGGTCAGATACAAGTCTTGCAAATCTTGGAACAGCTGTATTTATATGCGAAGAACTATCGGATGTTGACAGGCAGGTAGATCTTTGTAAATATTCTAAATTAAGTTGAGGATCTATAGTAGCAGGTTTTATTTGTGAATTATCTATTGCTGTGTTAGCACTGTATGTTGTTTCGTTAATAATTAAGGGTGAACCTATTGCATATGTCCTAGGTTCAACAGAATGTGCATAAAGTTGCAAAACACAATCTCCTATTTTATTACAACCAGAAAATCCAGGAATTTTTGTTGGAAGCTGATTAAAATCACTTGGAATAGTAAAAGATATAATATTATCTTGATAACCTTCTCCACAACATGAAGGTTTTTTTATAGGTATAACTATTTCATCACCTGTACTACTTTTAACCCATATATTAAGTTCGCATTCAGATGCATGTGGATTGTTCCATCTTAAAGGCATTAAAGTACCTATTGAAGTTTCAATTATATCTTGACCTATAGAATTTCCTTCAAGCGTGCGAAATGGTAACATATCTTTACCTGGTTCAGATTCGAAATTTCTATTATCTTGTTCATTATCTATATTTGATCTCAAAAAATTATCATAATTATTTGCTCTTTGGTTTTTCAAGCCTTGATAATTAAAATCACTAGGTTCCATATAATTAGCAATTATATTATTTGTAACATACGGTATACTACCTTCGCCATTTTTTATTTTAAAATTATTTTTTGGAGTTGAAGACATACGCAAGTCTGCCATAATTAAAGTTATATTTATAATGATATTAAATAATAAATTTAAACTTTTCATTTTGAATTATATTATTTAATTTTTAAATAGAAAATTAATATTTTTATAAATAAAATAAATGGATCAATTCAAATTAAATCCTTGTAAAGCGTGTTTAAAAAAATGCGATATTGATGATATAAATTGTATAAATAATTGTTGCTACGAAACTCAAGGTGCATTTGTTGATGCTTGGAGCTTAAATCAGTTTAGAAATAGTCCCGATGCACAAAACTGTGTACAGTGTGTCAATGAATCTATAAAAGCAATGGGTAGAGATAATTGTGATATGAGGTTGACAGCTGCACCAATTTTTAATCAAGTTCCTCATTATTTTCCTGATTTATTAAGAGAAAATTTAAATCCGAATGAATCAAGAAAACAATGTTTAAAATGGTGTGAAACATGCAGATATCAAAATGAATGTATGGATAACTGTAATACAGATTATGATACTGTAGAAAAATTTAAAGTTGATAAACCTAATAATCCAGTAAAAAAAATAAAAAAACCAAAACCACCAAAACCTGCAGAGCCTAATTACAGAAAAACTAACCCTATTTCTTATTATACTGCCTTAATTTTAGGTTTAATTTTATTCGGACTTTTCATATATATGTTTTTAAAAATATTTATTTAAAATTGATTTTATATTTTAATTTCTGTTATTTATTAATAGTATTTATAAGTGTTTATTATGGAAGCTTTAAGAATTCGTGAAAAAAATATTATCATTACAGAAATTAAAAGTTTAAAAAATTTTATTGAGAAAAATAAGGAAGCTATAACTAGAATCGCAAGTCAAACTTCTAAAACAGAATTTGATAAAAAACAAATTAATACTAGAGAACAAAAAAATATAGAATATGAAACAAAAATTAATGATTTAGAAAATAAACTTGTGAAAATAGGTAATGGAGAATTAGATGCAATTTTCGCAAAGAATTCAGAACATCTTAAAGAAACAACTAAAAAAAGAGAAGACGCTAAACAAGCTGAGAAACAAAAGAAAAAAGACTTAGAAAAAGAATCAAAAGATAATTACTATAAAAATAATAGAAATAATAATGAAAGACACTATAATAGTCAAAAAGACACTGATTATTTTTTTAAGATTTGTAATAGTATTCCAGATTATATAACGAGAAATTTAAAAGAAATGCCTAATAATAAAGGTTATATTTGGAGAGGTATATGGTGTTTAGGTGAACTACCACCTATACCTGGTGAACCAATTGTTTTATTTGAAAGAAAAAAGGATACTTTAATTATAAAAGAATATGATGATAATTATGAATCTATTTTTGAAAAAAAAGGAACTGGTAAAAAGATTTTAATTTCTAGAAATGAAAAACGAAAAATTAATAAAACTAATTTTAGTTTTTTTTAATTATTTACAAAATAATTCTGTTTTTTAAACATAAAAATATGTTTAAAAAAATATTTTTCTATTTTTAAATTGTTTTAAATTAACATTTATTATTTACTTTAAAGAATTGTATTTGTATACCAAAAAGTGATGATAAATGATTTGAATATATTAACAATACATTCTAAAATAGTTAATAATTTCAAGGAAGAAAAAAATAGATTATCTGAGTATAAAAATAAATATCAAAACATCAAAAAAATTCTAGAAACTAAAAATTTAAAACCTAGAATAGTAAATATACTTTCTAAAAATAAAGATGAATTAGAACATTATATTTTAGACATAGAAAATAACACTTTATTAAATTTTTATACAACCGAAACAGCTGAACTTTTAGAAAAATATAAAGAAATATTAAATGCGCCTATGAAAGTAAATTTTCTTGGTAAAAGTACAAAATCAAATAAAGATAAACAACAATTAATAAATAAATATTTAGAAATTGCAAATAAATATATTGAAATAAATTTAGAAATTGATAATAACGAACCAAAATATAAAAAAGAAAAAATAGTATGTCGAAATTGTAATAATAAAGATTTTGATATTCTTGATGGAAATATATATGTTTGCATACATTGTTCCGTTCAACAAATCGTTATGAAAAATATACAATCTTATAAAGATATAGAACGCATAAATATAAGCTCGAAATATATGTACGATAGACGGATCCACTTCCGTGATTGTATAAATCAGTATCAAGGCAAACAGAATAGTACCATAAAACAAGAGGTATATGACGATTTAGAAAAACAATTTGATTTGCACCAGCTATTATCAGGTAATAAAAACGATCCTAAACATATTAGATTTAAAAATATTACAAAAGACCATATCAGCATGTTTCTTAAAGAATTAGGCTATACAAAACATTATGAAAATATAAATTTAATACATTATAATATGACAGGTAAAAAACCAAATGATATTAGTCATTTAGAAGATAAACTTTTAGAAGATTTTGATATATTAACTGATTTGTATGATAAAGAATATAAACATATAGATCGTAAAAATTTTATAAATACACAATATGTTTTATATCAATTGTTGTTGAAACATAAATATCCATGTTTGAAAGAAGATTTTTCGATTTTAAAAACAATAGATAGGAAAGCATTCCATGATGAAGTTATTTCGAACTGCTTTGCTATATTAGGATGGAATTTTACACCGTTATTAGGATAATATTTGGTGTATAAATGGTTTAATTTAATACAATTGTATTAAATTAAAGGTGTTATAATAATTTTAAATTATTATAACACCTATTTAAAGAATTAATTATTTTAATATACAATGGAATTAATACAAAAAATAGACGAAACAATTTCTTTTAATGAAAAAAATATACGTGTGATTGGAACATATGAAAATCCATGGTTTGTGGCAAAAGATATCTGTAATATATTAGAATTAAAAAATATAACAGAAAGTATGAAAATGATACCAGAAAAATGGAGGAGTTCAGAAAAACTTAATACCTTTGGAGGTGAACAAAATATGACAATTATTAATGAAGCTGGTCTTTATAAATTAATTATTAGATCAAATAAACCTATTGCACAAAAATTTCAAGAAGTTGTATGTGAAGAAATTCTACCTTCTTTAAGAAAAAAAGGTAAATATAAGATTCAAAGTATTATTGATAAAAATAAAGAATTAGAAGAGGAAAAAAAAAGATTAGAAGAAGAGAAAAAAGAATTAGAATACAAAACACTTTCTCTAAAATTAGAACAAAATGTCTCGCAAAATTTAATTAAAGAATTAAACAAAAAACTAGAAAGAAAACAAAAAGCTAAATATGCACTTAAGAATTGTGTATATATTATAAGTAATAATCTTTTCAAAGGTTATTTTAAAATTGGAAAATCTTCATCATTTAATAATAGAATGAATAGTTATACCTCTGGTGCACCCACAGAGTATAATGTTGATTATTTATGTAAAGTTAGAAATAAATCAGAAGAAACAGCAATTGAAAATATGGTTCTTCAAATATTAGGAAAATACAGAATAAAAAATCATATGGATCAAGATAGAGAATGGTTGCATGGTGTTGATTTAAAAACTATCAAAAAAGAAATGAATAATTGTGTTAAATTTATGAATGAAAGAAGAGAAAAATATGAAAAATATGAAAAATATGAAAAATTAGATGATTATATTAAAGTTGAGTTAGAACAGGTTCAAAATAAAATAGAAAATAATAATTCTGAAGAAAATAGTGAAACTAGTAATATAGATGATACTCATTCAAACGAAGAAATTGCATCAGATAATTTAGAAGAAGATAACATTGAAGATGATAACACTGAGGAAGATGTTATTGAATACGATGTTGAAGATGATACTGAACAAGAAGACAATATTGATTCAGAAATAGATATACACGATAAAAAGAGAACTAATATAAGTAAAAAACAGAATACAAAATATAACTTGACAGAAAAAGAATTTAGAGATAAAAATAATCCTGCAGATTTTAAAAAATTTATAAAAGACTGTTGCGAAATAGATAATGAGGAGTTTTATGTTATACAATCTGAATTAAAATTAGCTTATAAAATATGGTGTCGAACTCCTTTAAAATCAGACAAAAGTTTTATGAAATACATGAAAGATAATTATCACGATACAAGAATTTTTATAGATGACCAAAGAAGACATGTTTTTAAAGGTTTAAAATTAAAACCTTTAATTTACACAAAAACAAAATATAATTTTGATTTTGAAGAATTTATAGAAAAAAAATGTAAAACAGATTACTTATATAAGATAAGTTATGTTGATTTTATTCATTTTTTCACAAAATGGAAAAAACAAACTGATTCATCGTTTGAATTAAATAAAAATGACCAAATGAATATAAAAGAAATCTTAGAATCATTTTTTTGCAGAGGAAGAGTTCTTGCATCCGTAAAAAGTAAAACAAAAAATTTATACGGAGTATTAGGGCTAGGATTGAAAGAAAATAATTATGGTATTGTTGAAAAGAAAAGACAAAATAAGATAGTAAAAGAATATGATATACATACAAATAAGGTTATAAAAGAATATGATTCTATTATATCTTGTGCAAACCATTTAAATATCCCGTTTTCGACTTTTAGCAATCATATCAGAAATCAAACTGTGTTAAATGATAAATATTATAAAATTTAGTTTACAAAATTCTTTAAATAATTTTTTTTTATTTTTTTATTTTATAATATAATAAAAAATGAGTAGTAAAAGTCAATATTACAGTACAAAAAGCAAATCTTCTGATAAATGTAAACAAGGAGAAATTAGAGATCGTGCAACTGGTAAATGCGTCAAACTTTTAAGTTTGAAAAATATGATTGATAAAAGCGTTAAAGCTGCATCGTCTAGAAGAGCATCATCTAGAAGAGCATCATCTAGAAGAGCATCGTCTAGAAGAGCATCGTCTAGAAGAGCATCGTCTAGAAGAGCATCGTCTAGAAGAGCATCATCTAGAAGAGCATCATCTAAAAGAGCATCATCTAGAAGAGCATCATCTAGAAGAGCATCATCCAGAAGAGAGTCATCTGGAAAATACGGTAATAGCAATGGTGTACTAATGCCTGTTGCTAAAACTAAATCAAAGAAATCTAAAAAATATTCTCGTAAACCTTGTAAAGAAGGTCAAGTTAGAGACAGAGTTACAAAAAGATGTAGAAATAAAAAATCAAAGAAACCTTGTAAAGAAGGTCAATCTAGAAATAGATCTACAAACAGATGCAGAAGCAAAAAATCTAAGAAATCTAAGAAATCCGCCAGAAAACCTTGTGCTGAAGGTAAAGTCAGAGATAGAGTTACCAAAAGATGCAGAAATAAGAAATCTGCCGGAAAGTCTAAGAAATCCGCCAGAAAATCTAAGAAATCCGCCAGAAAGTCTAAGAAATCCGCCAGAAAGTCTAAGAAATCTTCCAAGAAATCTAAGAAATCTAAGAAATCTTCCAAGAAATCTTCCAAGAAATCTAAGAAATCTTCCAAGAAATCTTCCAAGAAATCTAAGAAATCCGCCAGAAAGTCTAAGAAATCCGCCAGAAAGTCTAAGAAATCCGCCAGAAAACCATGTGCTGAAGGTAAAGTTAGAGATAGAGTTACCAAAAGATGCAGAAATAAAAAATCTAAAAGAGCTTCTAGAAAATCTAAAAATTAAATGAATTTTTAAACCTAATTAAATGTTTAAAAATTTTTACGATTATCACGATTATTATATATCAAATAATATATTGTAACGATAAATATTATTATTAAAATAGTAATTAATAAAGTTAAATAAATTCTATTATCGAAATTCTTTTTCTGTTTAATATCTTTTTTATCTTTATTTTTACCCCATTTAGATAACGACAAATTATAAGATTGATTTTTATCAACAAGTTTGTAAGAAATTTGAGGTTGATAAAAAACAATTTCATTAGGCAATTTTATTTTATCACAATTATTGTTCCATTTTATACCAGGAAACCATAAGAAAAATTTATTCATTGGAAAAGGATGTATCCATCTGTTTAATTGATTAAACAGATCATAAATATTATAATTATTTTTTGTATCATAATATATATTACCAGCGCTTTTATTTTTAAAATTATAGTTATTTGAAAAAGAATATAAAAAATTCTCTATATATGCTAATAAGACAGGTCCATTTTTTTGAACATTAATTTTCCAAATACAAGGATAAGGATCTGTAATATTTAAATTGACACCATTTTTGTCTACAACAGATTGCCCAGTTGGTAAATAAATATGATCTGTTAAGTTTAATATTACAATTATGTACAATATAAATAAAATTTTCAATAAAGAATTTGTATAACTATAACTAGAAGAATCTGTAAAAATAGTTTTAAAAATATTTTCAACTATCTTATTATCTATAATATTTGATATTAAATAAAATATTTTTTCATAAGGAGAGGCCTGATTTATAGATGTATCTGTCAATATAACATTCTTGCCTATAGTTGAAAATCCATTTAGAACACTTCTTAAGAAAAACATAAATTTATAAAATTGTTTTTTGTCTTCCGTATATATAGGATTATTATTTAAATCTTTCAAATTAACTCCATATTCCCACCCTGTCGGAAACTCAACCACTGGTATATTAATTACTACCGGATTAATCATGTAAAAATTATTTTCTTCCAAATCTTTATTTGTCCAGTCTGTATATAAAGTCCAATTTTTTGAATTTTCTGAAGCTAACTCATCAACCAATGTAATTAAAACAGCAGAAAAAGTATTACTATGTGTCGGTCTTCCTAACATTTCTCTAATAAAACCATTTTCTGTACTAGTAATATTAGGTTTTGATAACAAATTTTTAATTTCTTTTTTATTTAAACTTTCAATTGGTGTAACTTTATCTATACCTACCAAAGAAAAAAATTGATTAGAATTTGTAATATCACTCGAACAACCATTATAATTCGTAAATACAAAATCAATAATTTTTATTATATCATTTTTATCATTACATGTGGCAAAATGTATAATATTTCCTGAATTATTTGAAAAAGGTGAAGGTCCAAATCCACATAATTCAAAAATTACACCATCCGCAGGACCTCCAATATTATTTGAACTGTTTTTATAAGTATAATATGCGTTAAAAAAGTCATTTAATATATAATTTTGTCTAGCAAAATCTTCAAATGGTACAGGAGATGTATTTTTCAAATTTGAAGAGTCTAAACAACCTATATTTTTTATAAGATTATCTGTGACATAATCTTCCATTTCTAAAAAGTTTCCCATAATTGCTGAAATACTTTTAGTATAATCAATAAATAAATTATTACTAAATTCTTTATCTGTAAAATTTAAAGGATTCTTAACTTTGTTTGCTTCTATTACAGGTGACATACTAAATTCAGGAGTTAAAAATCTATCAACTATATCCCCGGTTGTTCCATCACTTTCTCCAAAATTTAATTGAAATAATGCATTTCTAATAATCTTATTATCTTTATCTACAAATTGCAATCCAATTCCAGTTTGAAATAAATTTAAGATAGGTAAAGTTGCTAACAATGGTGATTTAGATGACAACAAAGAACTGCTACAAAAAAATAAATTTATTTTAGATATGTTTTTATTGTTTTTAATATATTCTCTCATTTGAGTCCATTGTGATTCATTAAAAACAGTGGTTTGAAATAAGCCTTGATTTAAAACGCCAAGTTGAAAATTTTTTCCATAAGTTAAATTATTATCTTTTTTAGTTGATTTAATATCACCTAAACCTATATCATAACCTACAAATGATGTAACATTTGATGATTCTGCAATTAAAAACTTAAAAATATTTTTTAATTCATTTATAAGATTAGTTTCGTCTATTTTTTTTAAATCACTTTTGAAATTATTAAACATTTATTTATTAATTTTTTTTAAAAATTAATAAAATAAAATTAAAATGTTTAAGAATACAAATTGTTTATTTGATAAAATAATTCCAAAAAAAGATTTATCTCAATGTTCAGACCATAATTCTTATGGTATTTTTAGACAAGGAATTTTTGATGTTTCTGCCATGGATATAAATAAATATTGGGAAATAAATAATTTTTTATCAGAAAATGCAAATATTATATCTAAAATAGAATGTTATCTTTTAAAAGAACCACTTTTTAGTATCCCATATTTTCAATTTGTAAATCATGGTCAAGTCGGGTTTAAATTTCTTGATAAAAATAATAATCCTATAAGACATTTAACATTACAACTTGAAAGTTCGTGGTATCCAGTTATATCAGATACAATGCCTTTAGATTTACCCTTAACATGTAAAGTAATAGATAATGAAACTAATAAAGAAGATATTATATTAAAATATAACGATAAAACTGCAATATATGGTAATTTATTAGAAAAAGAAAATTATTCTTCAAATATTCTCATTGAAATGAATAAATACACATATTTTAAAGGTGTAAATTTAACATATTTATCTGATTTAGTTAATTTTAATTTCTTTCTAGAAAGTTATAAAGTATGGAGAAATGTTAATACAAAACAAGAAATATCACCAGAAGATATCGATCCAAATGTTGCGAATCTCATGAAATTTGATTGTTCATACAAAGGTACTGGTCCCAATATTTTTTGTTGCGGAGGATCAGGAGATGGAAGTTTATTTGTCTTTAACGGTTTTACACCATCTTTTTCATCACAAAATGAAGGTTGTATAATGCATTTTGCGACTTTAGAATCAAAAGATGGAAATTCTTTAGTAAAACAATTTACAAATTTTATTCAATGGAATTTTTCAAATTTTCAATGTTATAATGATCTTCAAACACATTCGGAAAGTTTTTCTAAACATTATGTTTTAATTTCTCCTTCTTCTTTTAATTATAATTGGTGTTTATCAAAAATTTCTAATTCAAATTATAATGTAGAAGATGTTAATAATTTATTTTTTAATTTAAGACCTAATTATTTAACAAATACAAAAGCTGGATGGCTTGATAAGAAAGACTGGGATATAAATGATAAAAGTTGTCAAGTATTTGATTATCTAATTTCAACTGTTGGTGCAAGTCAATCTATAATACAAGCTTCTATGTTACAAGATTCTTTGACAAGTCCAGAAGTTCCATTCTTATGTCAAGGAGAAAATTATACATGTGAAACTTATGTTAGATATTTAATTACAATGATTTTAAATAATGATACTTGGAAAAATAATGGAGTAAATGTAACACAAGAATTTGATTTTACTTTTAATGATTTAAAAGAAAATAATATGGATTTTCAAAACAATATTTTTAGAGCATATTCTTTATATTGGCCAGTTGCAATTTTTGACGATGGTTACGAAAATGGAGTAGCTGAATCATTATTTAATACTGATCCTAAGTATGCAAATGACAAAATATTATTTTCTAAACAAACACAATTATTTAAATATTTATTTAAAGGTGATTTGATAGAAGCTTCAAAAACTAAAAATAATCCTATCATAACAATTATAACTGAAATACTTAGTTTTTCAGGATTGGATAAATTGTTTAAAAATAGTATGTATTCTTCTATTAAAGGAGTTTTTACAAATTTGATTTATTGTCTTTTTCTTTATGATTTTTTAGGTGTTGAAGAAGTATTTTTACCAGGATATCCTGTTAGAAAATGCACATCTGATAATCAATATGAATATGTTAAAAATTATGATTGTGAACCATATATTTATAAGTTTAGAGTAGGTAAAGGTTCTAGAGCAGCTATCGCAAATTATAAATGTTTAAAAGCTTGTTTAGATTGGTTATCATATGGTGCTACAACAATATATTCTCCAACTGCTAAACCTATTAAAGATCCTCTTTTGGATAAATTAAAAAGTGATATTTCCGATACTATAAAACAATTTGAATTAATAAGAAATAAAACAGATCTAAAAGATCCGGATAAGTTATGTGCAAAAGATGATAATATATGCAGGAATGAAATTAATATTGAAAATCAAGTAACAATTTTAACACATTACACAAATTCTCAAGCTGATATATTAGATGCATTTTTAACAATTGTTCAAAATCCCGCAAAAATTTCAAAACTAGTTTTAAAAGACTTTGGAAATAAAATGTATGATACTTTTGAAAGAGTGTATACTATATTAAATCTTTACTTTAGAAAATTTACAACATTTTGTCATCAAAATTATGTTTTGTCTCCGCAAATATTATTTCAAATGGATCAAACAAATACTGTATACAATTTTAAAGATTTCTCAAGAGAAAATACATTATGTTCTAATCTAAAATGTACTTTAGATATGGTTAATAAACCAGAACTTGTGACATATAAAAATAATGTTTTACCCAAAAAATTTAAAGCTGAATTCAAATTATTAAATCCTAATAATGAAATTGATATAAACAAAAGAAATAATACAGGATTTTATGTCACTCTTACCATTTGTATAATTTTAGTAATAGCAATAATTACAATAATAATTTTAAAAATTTCAAAAAAAATAAAATAATATTTTAAATAACAATAAAATGGTTGATTCGCAAACTCTCGCAATTTATACACTTGCTATTCTTTTAATAGTTTTAATAGTTGTAGTTATAATACTAGCTGTTCAAAATGCAGATTGTAAAAAATCTCTTACAAAATGTCAAAATAAAAAACCACAAATAGTTACAAAAACTGTCCAAAATCCAATTGACACACAAAACTCAGCGGTAGTTAATAACCTGCTTGATAACTTTACTGCTATTTCTCAAGAACAAAGTATTACCTTTAATACACAAGATGTTTCCTTAATTAGACAATTTGGTCAGGAATTATTATATACTTCCGTAAATGAAGCACAAAATGTACCAGTTACGCAGAAAATAGAACAAATTAAATTAAAAATTAATAATACAGAAGAATATTTGATTCCATCGCAATTTCCAGTTTTAAATCAGTTAAATGATAAAATGTTTTATTCAGCAACTGCATTATTTATATGTTACATGATTCAAATAGTATATACATGTTATGCTGTTCCGTATAATAGTGATAATACTGATGTATTAAATGTGATTGCTAAACAAGATATTTTTAGTAGTTTAGGAGCAACTCTTAAAAAGATTATTACATTTAATTGCAATGATACTTTCGGTAATACAAATACATATGGTGGATTAATATTCACATACAATAATACCACATTTGTTATTATAAGAGGTACACAATCTAATTGTGAATGGTATGAAAATGCAAAAATATTTGGAACAACACCTAGTTGGTTAAATAATAACAATGTTAGAGTTCATACAGGATTTAATAATATGTATTCCGGTAATGGAGATAATAGTATCAGAAGTCAAATAATGTCTTATTTACAACAAAATCAAGGTTCTATTCAAAATTTGATTATAGGTGGACATTCTTTAGGAGGAAGTTTGGCTCATATGTTAATCGCAGATATTACTGTTAATCTTCCTTCATTGAGACCAATTACAAAAGTTTATACTATAGCTGCTGCGTATGCTGGAAACCAAGCATTTGTAGATATAATAAATAGTTATAGTGATAGTGATAATAAAAATTATAATGGTATATTTAATATAATAAATAATCCTGATCTTGTACCTACATTACAGGAGAGTAATTTCCAAAGAGTTGGTAAACAACTATTTTGTTTTGTAGATGGTCCTCAAGCTGGTACTTTAGGTTATTCTCATTTTACAACCACGTATATATCAGGTATTCAATCAAATGTTGTAAATTTTGACAAAAATGCGCAGAAAAATCAATTATTATGTGGAGAAAATACATGTAAATCTATTCCAATTCATATATAAATTTTTAAACTTATATTAAGTTTAAAAAAGTTAAAAATATTTAGTCACATTCTTCAGCTTCACATACTAAACATTGACGACATATAGGACATTTAATATGAAGTTCTTCATATTCACATTCTTGTTCATTTCTTATTTTCGAAAAACATTCTTTACATAAATTATGATTACAAAATGTTTTTATAATATTTTGTTCCATGCAAACACAACATGTATCTACTTCGTGATGTTTTAAAAAATTTTTAGCCAATATTTCTTCTTCTTTTTTTGATTTTATATCTTTATCTACTAATTGATCCAATAGTTTTGAATATACTAAATTATTTTTTATATTGTAAATAAAAGTTAATAGATCTTCAAGTTCATTTTCTAATAAAATTTTTATTTCATCTTTATCTTTGCCATCTTTCAAAGATGTTGACACTGTATATAAAGGTTCAGAATCAAAAGTTTTAGACGAAATAATATTCATATGCATTCTTTTTTTAAAGAATTTTAAACATACATCAACTGTTAAATTCTCTAATTGATATTCTTTCAAATTGTATTCGAAATATGAATAGGGGGAATTTTCATAATCGAAATTATCATATTTATTACATATTTCAGATTTTATTATACTGATAGCCTTTGAGAGATTCATATTATTTGCGTTTAAGTATTATTTTAATTTGATAATTAAAATAAATTTCAATTTTTTTAAGGAGTATAAATAATTGATGTGCTAAATTTAACTATGTTTTTAAAATATCTTCACTAGTTGATTTTAATTTCATTGCAATTTTATGTAGTTTTGATTCAAGATGTCTTTTTGTATAACTTATTCCAACTTCATGTCCACACTCACATATAAATTTTTTTTTAACTGGTGTATTGTTCAATTTACTTTCCAATGATATTCTATGTATTTGTGATTTTTTATGTTTTGAATAATAATTTCTCATTATTTGCATACCACATTCACATGTGATTTTTTCTTTTTGATATGATAATATTTTATCTTTGTTATTTTTATAACGTTCTTTTACTTTTTCTTTAATGTCTTCTTTATTTTCATTGTAATAATTTTTTGATCCATGAAGTATAACATCTTTATTTTTTTCATAATGTTCTTTTTTATATTTTTTAAATTTATCTTTATTCTCTTGGTAGTATTCTTTATTATATTCTTTCAATTCTTTCTCATATTCATCTTTATAAATTTTGTTTAATTCATCTAAATCTTCTTTATTATCTTCGTAATATTGTTTATTATATGTTTTAAGAAGCTCATTATTATCTTGGCGATACTTTTGTTGATATTCGGCTATCTTTTCTTTATTATTTTCTTGATATACTTTCCTAAAATTATGATATTGTTCTTTATTATCTTCTATATATTGTCGTCGAGATTCTTCTATTAGTTCTTTATTATCTTCTATATACTCCTTAACTTTTTCCTTCTTTTGCATTTCAATTTCATCAGCTGTTAAATCTTTTTCTATATCAACTGAAGAATCTACATCAGAAAAACAATTAACAAATAAATCTATAATATCGGTAAATAAAGAGATTGATTCACCTTCCGGAAGTATAAATCTATCTCTATTAGATACTTCTCTATATTTATCAAGTTTTGATAAAACACATTTCTCAATATAATTCATTTGTTGCGCACTGTTACAACATCTACAATAAATTACTTCGTGTTCTCTTGTTTTATTATAACTTGTTAATCTTTGAGCTAAATCAATAGCTTTTCCTATTACATATATTCTTTCTTTTTTATGGAATTCATCTTGTACCATATATATAAAGTTTTTATTTCCATATACGTTTCTTTTTTGTTTTATCAAGACCTTATTTTGTAGATTTTTAATTTCAATATCTTTTTTATTTTTTTCTTCTTCAAGTCTTTTATTTTCAAACTCTAATTCTTTATTTTTATCAATTATACTTTGAATCTTATATTCTCCTTTCTTTCTTAAATTTGGAAGTATTTCTTCACATACAACTTCTTGAAATTTTTGAGATACTGGTTTATTTGAACGCATAATTAATTTATAAAGACCGGCTTCGTTTAATATACGCATATTTTGTTCTCCTCCAGGGGTACGAATAACTTTCGTACCCTTCCATTTTTCAGAAATATTTAACAATGCATTACTAACATCTTTTAATTCTAAAATCTCGCAAACATCTTTTGCTACAAACCAAGGTTCATTATATGAACCTAATACACGAATATCATTTTTGTTAAAAGTAATTGTTTCATCAATTTGATTAATTAAATCCATTTTTACAATATAAAATCATTTCTTTAAATAGGATATTGAAAAATAAAGGACCTTAGAAAATTGCAAAACCTGTATTTACCATATTTTTAAACTTATATTAAGTTTAAAAAATAAAAATTTCCAATTATTTTATCCGAAACTTAAAGATGGTTCGAAAACTTTCTTCAATTCTTCCAATACTTTTCTTCGAATTTTATAACGAAAATTATACTGGTTTAACATAAAATCGTGTTTAAAAATATAACCATTATCTTCATGATTATTGAATGCTACATTAATCATCTGGTCAATAGGATTTGTTAACAATTTGATATAATCAAGAAAATTAATTCTTAATACAGAACTATGCGCTTTAAAGTAATCTATACTTTCTATTTTCTCATATTGTTTACCATTATAACCTATATCTGTTATAACATATTCCTGTCTTGTACCTACATCAACTCTCTGACCTCTTTTTCTCATTTTTTGCGCTAGTTGAACCACCGCTGGTAAAGATCTTTCATAATATTCTTTATCAGTGACAGCATCTTTTTTCTTCAGTTCTTCTTCTTTTTTCTTTGGATCAGTTGGAAGAAGTTTAACTGTATAATTTCCTACTTTAGCTTTCATTACACCTTTCTCATCTTTATAAGGTTCTACTTTCATATTATTTATATCTCCTACAGCCTTGGTTATAACATAATTCTCATAAGAATAAAAGTTCGAACATATTTTATTAAGTTCTTGTATTAAATAATATAAGACATCATTATAAGGTATTCTTTCAAAAATCATACTAATAATTTTCTCGTAAATAGTCCTGATTATCACCGCAGAGTCACGTCGGGCTAAAATTACACCACGACGACCTATTTTATTTTCAATCTTTCCATCTCTCCCGCATGCCTTGTACATATAGCGCTTTTTTGTGAGTATGAAAAAATCCCAGTAAATTGCTTCCTCGAAAGCAAGGGAAATTGGAGGTGGAAACATCATAGAAACTTCTTTCGCAACTTTCTCAGCATAATCCCATGATTCATGAGCTGTTTTTAAATGAGGAAAACTGATGTAATTAGAGTCTGTATTATGAACTATAATTTCACCCACGCCAGCGGAAAAATGATGATTTTCTGTTTCCAAATCATAAACATACTCATAAGTTTTACCTAAAAATTTAATATTTTTAACCGCATTTTCTTGTTTTATTCTCCTTGATAATTTGTTACACGAAAAATAAGTTAAATCATCATCTTCTTTAATATTAAGACTAATTTTAAATTCCAGACTATTTAGAATGTGATATAATCCAGCTCCCCCAATTTTGCTTTTAACTTCGAAATTGCAGTGATATTCGCTTTTATCTTTGTTGTGAAAAAGAAATCCATTCATAAATGATTGTTTAATTTCTGAAGAAGACCATAAAATCTCATCTGGTACTTTTCTATTGTTATTTGTATCATAAAACAAATTCTCCCAATACGATATAAAAGGTTGAATTTCATGTCCTAATAATTTAAGTTTATAGATATTTGGTTCGTAAGAAATTTGACATATTTCAAATGATACATTTCTCAAGTTTGGTATATTACTTAAAACATTTTGACATTTTTCTAATAAAACAATATTTTTATCATACAATTCCCATATCAATTCGTCTTTATCAGAATTACATTCGCCATTATTATAAAATAACCCCATAATAAATGCAATATCTTGAGTTATACCATTATCTACATGTTCCATTTTCGGTAATACAGAAGTAAGTAAAGTACTTCCAACATGTAATTCTACTGGTGAAACTTTTTCCGCTTTTTCATTCAAAAGACCATGATCTTCTGTAACATCTACGACACCATTATTTGTTGATACTCTGTAAATATGTTTAATTGTCTTATGTCTTATAATTTGTTTGATTTTTGTAAATCCTTTTTCAGTCCAAACTTCGACATCTGCTGGTACGGATGTCTCTTTTTCTTCTCTTGAAATATATGTATTCCATCCTAAATGAGGAATGTTATCTATTGTTCTTAGACATATTTTACCATTAATTTTACATATAATTGGTGTATCTCCAGTAACACTGTCGCCGTATACTAATTTCCCCTTATACTTGTCAACAATTGTATGTGCAACTTTTTCAATATTTGTACGACCCATGTATGT